>JAEIGA010002906.1_pt1 | contig 27000 bp, 55 predicted proteins | sample 9270691 | NCBI WGS metagenome assembly JAEIGA01 (sample SAMN17057246, study PRJNA624740) | gut metagenome | biome: biome; isolation source: fecal sample | host: Bos grunniens | place: China: Xizang | collected 2019 | reverse complement strand
CAGCTCCGACTCCAGCTCCGACTCCAGCTCCGACTCCAGAACCTTTAAAATCAACGAATATAAATGTTAGTAATGTTATAATAGATTTGTCTACTTGCAAAGCAGATAAAACTTTTATTAAACGTATTAATTATGATAATACATTAAAAAAGGTTTTATTTGATATAGAACCTACAATATCAGAAGGTATTAGTAGTGATGGATTTAGGTTAAGATATAACGATTCAGAGGATAATTTAAAAAATAACTCTTCAATTGTTAGCTCTTCAAATGTTGTATCATGTAAAACAAGTATTTCTAGTAAATCAACAAAGTTTACATTTGAAATAAATAAATCAGATATAAATAAATATGGTAATGTTTATTTTTACATTGAATTAAGAGCATCAGCAAATACTGGTTCTGGTTATGATCATCCTGATCCTAAAATAATAAAAGTAACTATTAATGGTGTATATACACTTATGTCTAAACCGCAAATAACAACTGTAGATTTAGAGGTTGATACAGCAAAATTAAAAGAAAATAATATTACTTATAAAAAAGAATTAGGTATTCACAAATTTAAAGTATCTAAGACAGGTTTATCAGCATTAACTAATCCAACAGATAATAGTTTATTACCTAAACTAGTATATACTGTAAAAAACGGTTATGATAATTCAACATTAAGCGATATATATAGTAGTAATAAAAATGTAGCAATTTTAGAAAATAACATTATAAAATTTAAAGGTAGTATAGGTACTTCTCATATAGATTTTAAACTTAACGAATTTAATCCTACAGAACAAGTTCCTAATAGTAATGATAAATATATAAGATATTTACCATCCGATAGAGGTCCATCATTAAAAATAGCTGTTGAAGATCTTGCATTAAAAGAATATTTATCTGAACGTAGTAGTGTATTTAAATTTAGTGCTGAGGGTGATGAGGAGTTAGAGAGGACAGCAGTAGCTGATTGTGAATTTTTATTTAATTTATTTGATGATAATTCAGATATAACAAAAATTTCGAAAGATGATGTAGAAATTGTATTTGATGATATTAAAACACACACATCATTTAAAGCAGAATTTAAAAAAATAAGTAATACTATAATATATATTTATAATAACAATATATTATATGGATTCTTATTAAGAACTATTTCAAGAACAGCTCAAGCAGGTGCATACTATGAACCATACGTTAGTGGTAAAACTTATGCTGAAACATACGGGGATGTAATTAGTAATTTATTATTTAATGATAAGTATGTTACAATTACTTGTAATATTAATATATATAATTATTTAGATAGTGGATATTTAAAAGATTCAGGAACATATAATACTACAAAAATAATATTAAAAAATACTACGCATTTAATACCATCAAAATTAAATACATATCGATTAAAAATAGAAGATATTATAGAAGAAATTGGCGACATAGATTTATATAATAATGTTAAAAATAGTATAAATACAGGCAAAGAATTAAATTATTATATAAGATTAAATTCTAATTCGAAAAAATTAAAATATCATAATTTTTATAGTCCAAATACAGAAGGTAAATATAATATATTGTGTGATGATTATGTAAAAAATATAGAAGATGATGTTATAATTTATTCAACACATAAGTTAACAAATGATGAAACAGGAGATTATAGCGAATTAAACGCTAATTATGAAAATTCGTTAATAATAAATATACCTACAGGTTATAATGATTCTACAGACGCTAATATTGAATTATCATTATACTTTGATTTATGTATTACCGAAAAATCATCAGAATATAATAATATAAATAATTTTAAGTTTAATATAAAATATACTGATAATAAAAAGATAATAAAACGAATTAGTATAAATTCGCCAGTAATAGAAACTGTTGAGTATGATGCTGATGAATCAGGTAATTCTCGTAAAGCATTAAGATTTAGATTACCTAAAAGTTATTTTAGTAACATTATAGATAATTATAAAGATATTTATAAACTATTATCTATTAATTATTCAAATATGCAAAAACATATAACAAATAATGGTGCATTATATCAATATATTAATGATTATAATATTGTAAAATTTAATGATGTAGCCAAAAATACAAAGATTGGTCAAAGTATTGCAATTAAAGTTGATAACTCTATAGTAAGTAAAGTTACAGTAGAAAACGATAAAGATTATATATTATATGTTGCTGAACCACATGGTAAATGTATTTGGAGCTTTAATTTTATAAATACATCATCATATATAAATACAGGAATACCATCAAATAACACAAATTCAGATTATTTAGTATATATTAAAGAATCTGATATGCAAAAGAATGGTCTAAATAATAAGATAAAATTAGCAGTTAAATTAGATACTAATGAAATGTATAAAATTAATGTTATTTGTACAGTTGCTGAAACTAGTATATATGAATCTGCAAGTGCTAATGTTAGATTTGAAACGATGCAAATTGGTACTACATCAACATCGTCTACAACTACCTTAAGTATTAACTTTGGTTATACTATTAACGATCAATTTCAACCACCAAGTTTCCCATATAGTAGTGTTGATGCAGCAGTACAAGATGCAAAAAACATAATAAATATGTATTATGGACCTAGTGACTATAAAATACATATATATAGTACTAAAAATTTTGTAAAAACTGTTACATATAGTTATGGGGGAAGTCTACCACCTGATTCTCCATCTAGTGGATCCACTGAGACACCGACACCTACGCCAACAACTTCAACAACATCAGATATATCAGCGTCATTTACTGCATCTACCTAAATATATTTATAAAAAGAAGGTTCTTATATGAACCTTCTTTTTTATTTTTATATATAAATAATATATATGTAAAATATAATGGATTACGAATTATCTCAAATTGCAGAAACAGCATCAGACACAACAACAAGTGTATTTGGTGTCATTGAAAAATTAAGAATAAACGACATTACTGATGAATACATTGATATATACGTGCCATCTGATATTATTTCGGATAATTGTATAGAAAATATAGAATTAGATTATAATATACAATCATTAAGTGATGCAGATATTGCGTTATTAGATATAGACAACAGATTCAAAAATTCTCAATATAATATTAATATTGTTTTTACAGATAAATACACCGCAGATGAAAAAACTGTTAAAACTGATAATGAAGAAAAACAAAAAATTATTGAAATATCTGGATCTATTGTATCATTTTATCGTTATATTACAATAGATAGATATAATAATTTATATAAAATAGCAATTAAAAACAAATACTTTTTAGAAAAAGGTATAGATTTAAATGAGTATATAATACAAAGTCATACAGAATCTCAATATGATTTATCATATTATTTTGATACGTCAAAAGAAAATGCTGAAGAACATGAATTTATTATTTTAGCAGAAGAATGCCCTGAATTATATACAGCTACAGATGGTAATTTATGTATTAATGTATATGTTGAATTAGAAAAAGATACAGCTAATATAAATAATAAAAATATTAGTGTAGCTTTAAGTTTAAAAAATAAACTTGATAATGTACTATCAAATTATACATACAAATATAATTATCCATTTGAAGATGATATACAAATAGAAATTATAAGTAATAAATTATATTTATATATTCCAGAAACATATATTGAAAATATATTTAATAGAAAATTAAAAAACATTTATTTAAAAGAATCGGATTCTAAATATTCAAATATTGTTAAAAACATTAAAGTTAGTTTAACGAATACTAATAACAACGCTAATATAGAATTAAACTACGACGTTAAATTAAATGTATTAAAAAATCGTTTTGAAATTATATTTAATAATTATACTAATCCTATTAATAAAGATGACGAAACTACAGTTGCATGTAAATTAAAAAATATAGATAGTTTAGATTTTAAGATTGAAATATATGATATTAATTCATATGAAATAGATATTACTAAACTAAAATATAATATATCATTATCTATAGATAACGTTAATTATGGATTTACATCTGCTGATAATAATATAATAGTACGTTCAGATTCTAATTCAACACTTATTATAAATATTTTAAATACAGATTTTTATAATAAATGCAATGTTAATTTAAAAGATACTATAATACAAAATTCTAACGATAGCAATTTTAACTATCATATAAATAATCAATTTAATTATAATGGAAAAATTGAGGATACGTTAGAAATACGTTATAATGATACACTTGATGCGTTATATAATGGATCAGGTTTATATGATAAAGATAATGGTAATATATCATTTAAAGATATTAATCTTATAATTAACAATAAATATAAGTTTTTATCTAAAATAACACAACAAATAACCATTGAATTATGTAATTTAGCGGAAGAACCATCAGGTAAAACTTATAATTTTCAATATATAAATAATAAAAAAGATGATATTGAGTATGAAATAAGTGATGATAATATTTTATTATGTATAAATGGAGAAATATTTGAAAGAGCATTTAATGTTAAATTAGAACATTTTAGTCATATTATTCCAGAAAAGGATTTTATTACATTACATACTGTTACTGAATCAAAAACTTATAATGAAACTACACCTTCTCCATTATTTAACCCTAAAACTGCAACATCACAAACACAGACACGTTCTGCGCGTTCAAATGTTAATACTATAACTCCTGTATCTAATAAAACGTATGAATGTAAAACTGTATATACAATAAATACTGTAAAAAATAGAATTGAAATATTGTGTAACATTCCAAATGATGTTTCATTTAGTTCAAATCAAAACATTAGTATAAATTGTAAAATAATAAGTAAATATGATAAAATAATTTATAATGACATAAAACCATCAGAATATAATTATAAAATAAATGTATATATAGATGGTAAACGATATTCTATCACAGACCCATCAGATATTGATTTTTCACAAGATAGCAATAACAGTATTATACTTAATATCAATGACGATGTATTAAAGGAAAAATGTGATGGTATAGATTTATCTAATTATATTCATTATGATCCATATCCAAATACTAATAAAGTATATGACTATTTTATTGATTCTGAATATTTTGATGGATATAAAAAACAACCTTCATTGGAAATAAGATATGATGATATTAGTAAATTACTTGTTACTGGTGAAAATATTGTAAATATTTATTTTACTAAATTACAAACAAATATAGACGATTATATTTTTAATGTAAATGTAAAATTAAAATATTTAGATAGTAACAATAAAGTTGAAACTAATTCATTTAAATTTATTAAAGGACAACGAGATGAAGTAGAATTTGAATTAAATTCAACAAAAACTAAGCTATTATTATCTATACATGAAAGTTATTTTAATAAAGCGTTTGGCTTTGATTTATCTGACTGCATAGTAAAACCAATTGAATTAAAAGAAACAAATGCAACTGGAAATAGTTCTGCTGGTTCTTCATCTACTTCAAGTATACCAGATTCATCAAGTACATTAATACCTTCAGAAATATCAGTAAATTACGGTGTACAATATAATAAATTCAAAAACAGAATTGAAATATTATATAATGTTGCTGATATACATGTAATAGATAATTATGATAATAAGAATGATAAAACAATTAATGCAGTAGTAAATTGCGAAGTTAATAATGAAAAAGTTAAGAAATTACACACGCCAGCAAATGAATTTAAATATAAAGTAAATATACACTTACAAAGCTTAGATAATATAGAATATACAGTAGCTCAACACACATTTACATTTGATTCAAAAGAATTTGCAAATAATATTATAGTATCATCTGACGAAACTAATAAGCCAGTACTATATGTTGAAGGACGAGTATTTAATAAAATTGCACAAAGAGACTTATCAGAATTAGTTGAAGTTAAGTTAAAAAATACAACTCAAAATCCAAATTATAATGCGTTTGTAAATAATTCTTATATTGATGCAAATGGTGAACTTACTGATGCAATAGAAATACGTTACAATATAGATACAACTGCATTAGATCTATCTGTATATAATGAATGTGATATATATTTGCAAGAAAGTAAAGTATTAACAAAACTAAAATATAACATTAATATTATTGAATATAAAGATAAAAACTGTAAAAAAATTTATAAACAATATAGTTTTGTACATATAAAAGGCCATAGAGATGAAGTAGAATTTGAAATTAATAATAAAAACCAAGTAATATTATCAATATTAAATCACAATTTCACTAAAGTATTTGATAGTTCTGTAGACAATTATATAGTAATAACTAACACAGCAAATGATGTTTTAGGAAGTAGTACTTTATCACCGAATACAACGACAACATCCAGTCCAAATACTGCGATAACATCGTCTACAACGGCTGCGCCATTTACGTATTCATCAGATGTTAATATATTCAAGGACCGCTTAGAAATTGTGTGTCCAAATATTAACAGTATTGATGAAGATAAAAATGGATCAGTAAATATTACTGTACATATAGTACGTAAAGATTTTGAAACATACAAATATGGTGAATCTATCTTTAATTACAAGTATAAAGTAGTTGTTATAGATGATAAAGGTATAGAATATATATTTAATTATATAACTAATAGTAATAATGGTGGTATAAAATTGTTTGAAGATGATAATAGTAAAGGAACATTAGTTATAACAAATGATATATTTAAAAAGAAAACTAATAAAAATTTAGATGATTTTATTATTGTACCAAATAAAGAATACACCGGATATAATGTTAATTATAACTTATATGCTAATAATAAAGGTGAATATGAAAATTCATTAGAAATTGAGCTAAACGATACATTTGAATTTGATAATAATGAAAATCCATTTATAATAAATTTAACTAATGATTCATTAAACTTAGACGATTATTATTATAACATAAAAGTTCAAGAATATGATATTTTTGATAATACATTAGGTAATCCATATATATTCAAATATGAAAAAGGTGTTAGAGATGAAATAGAATTTATGCAAACATTAAATGGTGATGTTATATTAGTAATATCTAATAACAACTTTAAAAAGATGTTTGGATATGATATAGATGACTATGGTGTTTTTGATTCAAATTTTAGTGAATTTTATGAATATGATATAAATAAATTTAAGCATCAATTAGAAATACTTATAAAAGATCCAAAAAATAAAGGTATTGATAATGATGGTACAAACGATAAATCATTAAATTTAGAAGTTAATGTATATAGAAGAGAAGACGTAGATAGAGAAAAATTACCATTAGAAACTATAGATAATTATTATACATTAAAAATATATTTCAATAATATTTTTATAGATGGATTTACAACAAATTGTATAGGAAATAATAAAGGTAGTTGTTTTGATTTATATTATGATGAAAATGATAATATTGAGTTTAAGTTTGATTTATGTAAAGCATTTAATATAAATTTTGTTAATGTTTCTAATAATAAAGAATTAGCTATTGCAAATATAATAAATATATCAGGTTCAAAAATAATAAAAGAAAATATAACTACTGAATTATATAAAAATACTATAGGCGAATGTATAATAACAGGTAGATTTACAAGTCAAACAGTTCATGAATCTATAAATAATATATATTTATGTTTGTATGATAACGTATCTGAATCTGTTATTGAAACACATTACATAGATTTATATATTGATGGATTCTATTATGATAGATTAACTAATTTAAAAGGTTTTGATTTAGATTACGACACTAATAAATTCACCATAACAAATCCTAAAAATAATTATTCATATGTACAAACAAACGATAGTGAATATGTAAATATTATAGATTTAACGTTTGGTGAATATATATCAGGTTATTTTACTATTGGAAATAATTATGGTAAAATGTATTTAAAAACTAAAGGACAGTTAACTAAATATAAAATGATAACAATACCTAATCCATTACATAAAATACCTATTATTAAATTTGACTCAAATAAAAAGAATGAAGAAATAATAGTAAATAAACCTAAACCTACAACTACATCTAGTACATCAACAATAAAACCAGTAGAACCAATTTTGCCAACGCCTACACCTATGATAACGCCTACACCTATAGCAACAGTAAGTACAACTACAAGTAGTACATGTACTCCAGAACCAGTTACTCCAACAGTAACTCCAGATACAACTACAAGTAGTTCATCTACACCTAAACCAACTGATATCGTAACTGTTACAGTTAGCCCAGAACCAGTTAGTCCTACTGTAACTCCAAGTGTTATATCTAAATTATATGGATATAAAATACATTCATTAGGTATAGAAAGATATAATGAATATAACACATACAACGATGCGTTAAAAGCCGCTAAGGATTATATAGATATTTATGGACAACCTTCAGGTAGTTATCCAATATATATTTATTCTCCTGCATATAATAGATATGATTATGTATTAACTTATACAAAAGCATCGTCAACTACTACAGCACAAACTACACCGCAACCTATAATGATTACACCATTATTAACTGCACAATTATATTATAATAATGGTAGTAAAAATTATGTAATTAATACGTATTCATTATATTCACAAAATAGTAATAATACAAATATAAGCATAACTAAGTATACTAATGGAAATTATAACTATTTATGTAAACTTAATGCTATAATAGATAATTTTAGTATTAGTAATAAAAGAATAACAAATGTTATATTAGGAGAAATAAATATTACTAATTATAAATTTGCTGGCAGCATAATAAATATTGGTTTACCGAAAAACTATCACGGAAAAACATTATATGTATATTTAGAAGATTATATAGATAATGGTTCTAGTAGTACTACAAGTAGTTCAACGGAAACCACAACAAGTCAAGCAAGTACAATAACTACTGGTACATCATCCGCTACTAGCAGTAATACATAATAATAATACATAATATTATAAAAAGAGGAACAACTTAAGTTGTTCCTCTTTGAATTTTTAAAAAATATTTCTATATTTATATTGTAAATTATTAAATTAAAATATATATGGTTATAACAACATCAAATCAAAATTTCGAAATTAACGAGATTGGCACTTATGTGTATTTGTTGAAAGACAACAAAATGTTTAGTGGTGAAATTACTGAAGTAAAGATTACTCAATTTTATAATAAGTTGGGAAATATGCAAATCGGTATTCAATATAAAATTGCTGATACTTGGTATTTTGCTAGTGAGGTATATAATGATGTTAACGATATTATGGAACATCTTAAGTCAACTTGTCAAATGATTGCTTAATATTATGAAAGTTGTTGAAGAAGAAAGAACAATTACTTGTTGTAATTGTGGTTCGCATTTGATTTATACAAATGACGATATCGAAGTAGTATGGATTGGATCTAAAACATTTGTAAGATGTCCAATCTGTGGTCAGAAATTATTTGATTTGAAACCTAAATGTCATTAAATTATGGAAAAAATACTTAAAGATGATAGTGCACAAATTGTAGTAACTAAAGGAATTACTCTTGAAGAGTTTAACGACAAATATAATCAACTTGTATGGTATTTGAGAGATAAACACGGTTATATAACAGATATTACAATTCATGCAAATTCGTATGAATACAATGATGGTGAAGATTATGTCGAGGAAATAAATATTTGTTACAAACGTTATGAAACTGATGAAGAGTTTGAAAGACGAAAGAATTGGCATGAATCAATGGCTATTAGACAAAAAGAAAATGATCTTAAAAAATTGAAGGAATATATTGAAAAATATCCTGATATTGCAACGAAATATATGAATGAACTAATTAAAAAGTAAATATTATGGGCTGGTTAATTTTATTGAATTTTATTGGAACACTATTTTCATTTGGTATTATTTGGAGAAGTTTTGCCGAGGTTAACTCATCTGATTTGGTATTGGGAATTATTTGTTTAGTAATTAATCTTGGATGTTTGGTGTTTAATTTAGCAAGAAAATTATTTGATAAATAATTATGGATATATTTATAGGAATTTTAGGAGCATTTGCAGTTATTGTATTTATCATTTTTATATGGGAAATTGGTAAAGGTTTTTTAATTGATTTGTATTTGTATAAACAATCAATTGAAGATGTTAAAGAAAATATTATAACCTGTCTTGATGAAGCAGATGGATTAGGATATGTAGTAATGTTTAGGACACCTGAATGTGTTGCATATAAAGATTGTAAGTTACATATAGCAACAACTGAAAATGGTAAAAAAGTAATAATGGTTGATTTGAGTTAATTATGGAAGATTATCAGAAGAAAATAGACAATATTTGCAGCGAACTATATACAGTTGGTGGTCGAGGACAATGTAGAGATCTAATTAAGATTATGCTTGCCGAGGATTATGTTAATCCTGAGGATGTACTTGATGCGATTGGACAAATTCTTGTTGAAAGAAAGCGAATTATTAATGAGGGATATATAACATCTATTAAGAATTGCGATTACTTTCTTAAAGAAGGAAAACAATATGCGTGTCTTGATAAGGATTTGAAGTTTTGCATTAAGACAAAGGGTAAACCTGAATGGAACGACGTTTCTCATGTATTATATAGAATGCCGGTTCAAAGAGCATTTGAATTGATACATCAATATGAAAATAATTACGAATGATATAATTAGCTAAAGGGGAGCTAACAAGTGATGAATTTTATTAAAAAATTATTTAATTTAACAAATAAGCATACCGATAAATGTATTAATAATTATACAAATGACACACAGTTTGATTCATATAGTACAACTTATGAAAATATAGATGATAATTATAATTACACAAATGACGCAACATTTGATTCATACAGTACAACTTATGAAAATATAAACGATAATTATGCAAATGATAATAATTATGCAAATGATACAATAGAAAATAATATATTTGGGCAATTTGGTGAATCTGAAGTAATTAAAAGGTTAATGAAATTACCAAAAAAAAGATTACTATATATTTAATAATCTAAATATAGTAAATGGAAAATATTCTGCTCAAATAGACCATTTAATATTATCTAAATTTGGCATTTTTGTTATTGAAACGAAAAATAGATCCGGAAATATATATGGTAATGTACATTCAAAAAAATGGTATGCTTATGTTAATAACATAAAATATGAATTTTTTAATCCTGTTATGCAAAATGAATCTCATATTAAGACTATTGCATATAAAACAGGTATACCTATATGGTTATTTCATAATATTGTTGTATTTACTAATAAAGGAAAAATTAAGGCATCAGAAATTATAGATGTAATTACAAATATAAATGATTTAAATAGTAAAATTCTGTCATATACAAATATAAAAATAAATGGATATCAAATGCAAAAATATTATCATATTTTTAAAGAATTTTTGTAAATTAATAAAATATTAAATTTATTTTTTATGCTTACAGTTGTTAAAAGAAATAAGAATTATAAAGCAAGAAAGCTTGTAATATACGATGACAAGAAACGTATTACATATGTAGAACCTTTTTGGGGTTGGTATTCATTTTCAGAAAACTTACACGAGTTACATAAACCTTGTAGAGCATTAGTAATGGAAAATCTTTATTGGTTGCTTGGTAGAGATTGTGAATGGGAAGATTGGGTTAAATCAATTGAAGGATGGGATAAAGGTAAGCATGTTTACGGTGTACCTGTTGATAAATTGACTTCAATGTTTTTCGAAGGTGAAAAGGAAATTGCATTAAATTCATTTTATAATAATTAAATTATGAGTAAGTTTTTTGAATTTCAGGATAGCATAAATGAATGTTGGAGGATTGTAAATATTGATAAAATAATTACAGTAGAAAAATACATAAAGTTTAATAACGAGAATTTTCTTAACGTAGAAAAAATTATGATGATTGTTGAATTTGGTAATGCCGTTAAGACTTATGTATTATCAAAACCTCAATATGATAAATTACAAAAACTTATATCTAACGAAAAATAATTCATAATAGTTTGAATTTTTAAAATAGGTTTCTATATTATGTATGTAATTAGTTAACCACTTAAATATACATATTATGTACAAGAATCTCATCAATCGTCAAGGAACTTATTCAGATTATTTTTTCGCCCTTCGCGATTATCTTCTCGGTGTTAAGCCGGATGATTCATTTGGTTTTGACATGCCCGAAAACTTTGAAATTGAAGTTGCAATATATAACTTCTTTGAAGATACAACGACAATTGAGAAGAGAACAATGACTAAACTTGATGTTTATTATTGGGATGAAGATGACCATCGTTGTTGTGATTTTTATATTTACAATTCAGGTCGTAGAGAAAAGCTTTATGATTTGACTTCTGAGTCAATGAAGAAGATTTATGATTATCTTTATAACTATCTTAAGGATAATAATTTGATTGAGGTAGATGAGAATGGCAATGTAACTAAGAATTATAATCGTAAAAACTGGTAATTATGGATAACACATTTAATAAGAAACGTATTTGGGAGTCAATCAATATTTATTTGCCTACTAATGCTTATGGTGACCCAATGTTGAACTTGACAGAATTTAGTAAGCGTGTCAATGCTGAGGTGGAATTATTGATTGAAGCACATCCGGAGGTTAATCCTGATGATATTCTAGTTACTTGTGAAACAGATAATTTTAGTGCAAATGGTATTGATTACCGAAATCAAAGAGTTGTTCTAAAATATAAGCGTTTGGAAACAGATGAGGAATATAATGAGCGAATGAAAACAACTAAATGTGAAGATGTAACGGAAGAAACATTCCATAGATATTATGATGCACAGATGAGTGGTGAATATAATATGATTATGGATGCTTCAAAGGTAATGGAAAAGTATCATATCTCACAGGATGACTATTTGAAAATTATCACAAACTATAAGGTTTATCTTACGAAATTCATTAAGTAATTATGAGATTCCATATAGAAAAAAATACTCTTGAACTTAGACAGAAACTTGAGAGTATGGGGTTTGAAAAGAATCCATTTATGAGCGAAGAAGAGTATATTGATGAAAATTTGTTTTTGTCTGTATGTTCGGATAATGGTTATAATACCATAGTAACCGCACATCCACATAGTAAAATAACTTTGCCTGAATACTCAATTGGTTGTGGTGTAGATGAAGATATGTTTTTTGAGAGAATAAACAAGTTCATTAACTTTATTAAATAATTATGGGATTTTTTAATAATATTTTCGGTAAGTCAAAAGATCTGATTGTTAAAAACTTTAACAAATTTTTGGTTACAAGAGTTTATTCTGAATATGAATTAAATACTTTTGGTTCATTTGGGTTTTGGGAAACTACAGATATATCTGGTAATGAGCTATTAGTTTATAAAGTGTTAGAATATTTGAAAAATTCATATAATTTTAAGGTATACATTTGTAGACATCTTATTATATTTTCTTGTGATAATGATAAATACGGAAAGTTAAAGTGTAATTTTTCACATTCTTATTCACATTTTGAATTTGGAATTCTGAAATCAGGTGAACGTTACGATATAAATAATTCGTTATCTGAATATCCACAACTTGTAGAATTTCTAAAAGATAAATTTGAAAATCATATTTTAGATTATTACGAATCAAAAAATCTTTAATAATATGGATAAATTTTTTTATTCAAAGGAAGAACAAAAAACTCCAGCCGTTTATGTCGGTGATTTTTTTGAATTTCATTTTACATATGATTTAAGCGAAATAGTTAAGGTAAACAAATTATTTTACGTTAATAGAAATGAGTTTTCTATTAATGAATATAATCAGGATTTTTCAAAGTTTTTGTTTAATCATATACATAATATCTGGCCTCATTTAAATGGTTTTAGTGGTTATGATACTGTAAAATATCATATTGATGAAAAACTAACAATTTGTTAATTATGGGTATAAATTGGTATAAGAATGAAGAACTAAAAGATTTTGATAAACCAATACTATATTGGTCAAGAAATAATAATTGTGGAGTATTTCGAAGTACAAAAATAAATCATATTGGGATTGGATGTGTAAAAAATATTCCATTGTTTGTTGGAGATTTGTTGATAGTATTAAACCGAATATTTAACTATATTCGGTTTGAATTTTTTTTAAAAAATTTCTATATTTATATTGTATTTAATTTATTTGAATTATGACAGAAGCAAGATTTATAGAAATTATAAACATTATGATTTCTGAAGGTATGCTTGATAAATCAAGATTACTTGATAAAGAATATGTAGTAAACCGAGTATCTCTTTATCTTAAGGCAAAAAATTTCGTAGATACTAACTTTAAAGGATTTTGAATATGGAACGTAAATTAATTTGGAGAAAGTTTGAAGTAAATACAAGTGGTTCTTGTTACATGAATTACGAGTTTTTCATTAACAATTTAACTTCTGTCAGAAATACAATCAAAAAAGAATATCCTGATGTTAAGGATAAGGATATCAATGTTGAAATTGAGTTTGAAGAAGAATGGGATGAAACACATATTACATTAACATTTTCTTCACTTGAAACTGATAAAGAATATTTTGAAAGACTTGCTAAAGAGGAAAATGAACGATTTAATGAAAAGATGGCAAAACTAAACAGTATTCGTGATTTTCTCGATGCAAACCCAGATTTGAAAAATGAATTTTTGAATAACTATGTTTAAGAAACTTAATAATTGGTGGTATAAAAAAACTTGGTATCTTCCGTATTACAGAGTGGCACAATATATACCAAGTTACACAGTTAAAAATCATTGTCTAATGTGTCACGCATATGTTAAATGCTCTGAAGGTGATGGATATCCTGTTTGTCAAGGTAAAGAGTTTTGTCCTTGTAAAGATAATGAACGTTTAATTTGCAGATTTGATTATGAATAATAATTTGCTGAATTGGTTTAGAAATTCATTTCATAATGATTTTGATGAAGATGGTGCTCATAAAGTAATGTCAAACGACTCAGGATTTGTTGAAGAATTTGAACAGGAATTGCTTGATGCTCGTAGAAAAGATATCATAAATGTATTGAAAATCCTTAGCGATAATTTTCCTATTAGCGATGGTGGGAATTGTTGGTTAGAAACAGAGGAAGATTTTGAACGTACCGCCAATAAAATACTTAATTGGGAAAAACATTATGCAATAGAAAATGAATAATATAATAGTAGTTGATAAACCAAAAAGAATAAAATTAACATCTTCAATGCGTAGACAATTGAAGAAACAATTTGGTGAAACCGGTTATCAAAGATTTTTATTTGCAAATAGAATTGGACTATATGGCGTTCTTGATGATGCAATCGATATTGATTGGTTTAGACAATATTTAACAGCAAAAGTATAATAATATGTATCATTTTATTAAATTCAACAATATTTGGTATCTTAAGGTTGAAACCAAACAGGATATTATGGACCACTATAATATCATATTGAAGCGTGAATATGAAGCCGGTATAAAGGATAGAATGGAATCTTCACATATTTGGAAAGACCATTATGGACCCGGTGAAGATTATATATATGTAGAACATCCAACAACACCTTGGGCAAAGGCTGTTGAGCAGTATATGGCTGCTTGGAATTTATCTTGGGTAATGGCAGCCCATAAACTTGAAACCGAGATGATTAATGGAAGAATACAATTGTTTGATAGAGGATGTGTTCAGTATCTTTCTGATGGGTTAACAAGTTTTTCGCCTAAAGATAATATTGAATATGAAGATGAATGTTGGAAAGATACTTTAGAATATCCCGAACCTGAATATTATACCGATAAAGATATTCGTTATATTCAATGGAAAGATGGATCTCATTGGTATGCTAAAATTGGTAAGTATGATGTTATTGATGAAAATGGTAATCAGAAATGGGACAAATATAATGATGCGATAAATGCCGCATATTCATTCTTAAAAACATTAAATAAATCAAAACCATGTTGAAAGCATATACAACAGTAAATTATAAAGATTTATCTCTTGAAGAAGTTGAAAAAATCGGTATAAGAATACATCATATTGAAGGGAGAGATAATGGTATGTTATTTAATGGCCGTACTATATTGTCAGTTCCTATGGATTGTGATGATTTCAATATTAAAGAGTATTTAGAACAAAATAAAGATATTGCAAATTGTAATGATAATTTAGAAAAATTCATTATAATGATTAAACAATTAATTAAACAAGAATATTAATTATGTCACTTGATAAATATAAAAATCCAATAACTACACAGGAAAATATAAATGAACTTCATAAAATATTGGTACAAACCTGTTTGGATTATATGGTTGAACATGGTTTGACTGATATTGACGAAATACAATTTTCAGCTGATGGATTGAGTTCATCATATGAATTTAAAGAATGGACGCCTTGTACAGATTCATCATTAGTTGTAATTGGACTACAAGATGAAGATACACTTGATGTAAATAAAAAGAAAACAAGAAAATGGCCAGTTAGACGAGAAATTGGTTATAGTATGTAATTATGAAAAGATTTAAGTTTAATCAATATATATGTTTAAAACCTGAATATGCCACAGAAGGAAGCTGGGGTTATATAGTAGATGGATATGATTATGTTGATGGTGAATTATATCTTTATTCAGGTGCTGCGCATATATCTCATCATATATCAACTTTAAAAGAAACATATCAAAATCATATTATGAAACTTCTTACAGAAGGCGAGAAGTATTCAAATTTTATAGGAGATTAACAATAAAAATAATATAAATTATGACAGTATATTTAGTAGAAGAATGCGGAGGCTGTTATGAAGATACATGGTCTCGTGTAATTAAATGTTTTAACGATATTAAACTTGCCGAAGAGTTTGTTAAATCAAAAAGGAGCAAATATAATTACCTTGAATCATTTAGAGAAAATCTGATTGAAACATATGATTTATTTAATGTCCTTATGAATAAATATTGGTTTAAACGACCATTGTCAAATAAAGTATTAGAAGATTATCCTATGGAAAAGGAGGCTAATGTTTTTAAGAATTGTGTTAAAGAAACATTACCTGAATTATGGGAAAAATATACTGAAAAAGAATGGGACGATATTTGGGAATATTATATGCGAGAAGATGATGAAGTAAATCATAGTTATAATAAATATTCTGATAGTCAGCTTAGATATTATATACAACCAATTCAAGTTGAAAATTCATTATAATATAAATTATGGATATAGGTAGTGGGAATGGATATCCCGAAAGTGCATTAAGTAATTTTGCTCCACATCCGTTTGAAATAGATGGAGTACAATGTAATTCAATGGAAGGATTTTTACAATCATTAAAGTTTGAATCTGTTGATATGCAAAAATATGTTTGTACTCTTGTAGGTAAAACGGCAAAATTCAAGGGTAAGAAAAAGAAATGGTGGCAATCTCAAACATTGTATTGGCAAGGATATCCTTATAAACGAGATTCAGACGAATACCAAAATCTATTAAATAAAGCATATAATGCATTAAGTACAAATTCAGGTTTTATGAATGCCCTTAAGGCAACGAATAATGCTAACCTAACTCATTCAATTGGTAAAAATAAAACATCTGAAACTGTATTAACTTCTTCTGAGTTTTGTAAACGATTGATGTATTTACGAGATAATGGTGTAAATTCATTACCAGTTGATAAAAAACTTGAACCTTATAAACAATTAGAACTATTTTAATATATGAATATTATTGGCGTTATAGCATTAGTAATATTCGGAATGTTATTAACAATATTTTTTATTATTTGTTTTTGCGTATTTACAAATAATGATAAGTTATTGAATATGTTAATAAATAACCCGAGTGATATTGATTTTCGTAATATAAATAGATATAAAATCAATAACAAATATGGAAAATCTAAACGAAAAGCATAAATTATATTCAAATATGGTTAAGGAAATGAAAGATGATTTTTTTAATTTTCTTAATTGCGAAGAAAAACTTAAATTATATAATGAAGTGTATAATTACTTTATGTATTATATGCTTATGTATATGAAAGAAAACTATAATATAAATAGTTTTGAATATATTGACAATTGGGGAATTTCTAAAAATTCATTAACAGTAAATTATTATGATGAATTTATGGATTATGACGAATGTATAGATATACCAATAGAGGAGTTTTTAAATTATATTAAAAGTAAAGAAAATGGCAAAATATAAAGCAAGAACTGCTATAAATAGAAAAGTAAATACGTTACTATCTAAATTTGGATGTGAATGTATGTGGTGGAATGATGCATTTCCTGAATGTATGTTGCCTTGGTCGCATGGTAAACAAAATGGTTGTTGTGGTAACCCTTTTATATGCAAAAAACTTTATCATAAATATTTAACATCTATTGAAAAACCATCATTACACATAATTGAAGAATTTAATAGAAGACAACAAATAAAAGAATATTATGGGATTGATATGTAGAAACAAAAATGGTGAATTTGTTATTTTTCCAGAACATTTAAGACCAGAACATTTAAAAAGACAAAAATACACGGTTGAACGTGGTTCGTATAATAATTATTATAATGATTATGAAGAAATTCGGCACTATACTAATGAATTTGAAGATCAAGGCATATGGTTCGCACTTGATGGTGGTATAAAAAATGTAGATGAAAATGTACCTGAAAAATATAAAGATATGACATATGAATCAGAACCTCGTACAATTTAGTAACCCTATAAAAGTAACATTACATACAAAAGAAGAAGATAATGAAGTTATCATTATTGGTTATGTAAATTATGGATATGATATTATATTAGTTGATGAGAACAATTATCATATAGAAATGGAAGAACTTATAAAATCTCATCAACGATTTATAATGGATATTATTAAGAGTGGAAATATTTGAAATTTTATTTTTTATTTCTATTTTATTAACAAATAAAATAAAGTAATTATGATATTTAAAACAATTGCAGACGAAGCAAACTATTATAGAGATCTTACCGATTATAAACTAATGGGTAATGGTTATGTTATGGTTATGCTCGATGGTAGGGCGTTTTCAAAAATGATTAAAAATAAGTTTAAGAAACCATTTGATAAAGATTTTATCAATATGATGAACGAAACAGCTAAGTATATTTGTGAAAATGTATATGGTTGTGTTTTTGGTTATGTTCAATCAGATGAAATATCTCTTGTTATCAAAGATACAAACGAAAACGATGGATTTTTTGGTTACCGTATGTGTAAGATATTATCAATTCTATCTTCAATGGCAACTGGAAAGTTCAATCAACTTATGACATTATATCAGTTAAAAAATCACCCAAGCGTAAATCCTGATGAAACCATAAAGAAAATGTCATTGTGTGAGTTTGATTGTAAGTGTTGGAACGTTCCAAATAAAGATAAGGCATTTCAGTGGATTATACACCGTCAAAATGATTGTGTAAGAAATAGTAAACAGCAGGTTGCACAAACTTATTTATCACATAATACTTTATTGAATAAAAATACTGATGAACAGGTTGAATTACTGCAAGAACAAAAAGGTATTAATTGGTATCAAGATTATTCAAATGGAGAAAAATATGGGCGTGTAATATATAAAGAAGCCGTTTATATTGCAACTGAAAATGGAAATACTTACCGTAATAAGTGGTTTATACATGATGCAATCTCATTAAATAATGAAGAATATAGAGTATTTATTAAAGGAATTATTTAATTATGAAAATCATTAGATGGATATTATGTAATTGTTTAGGAATACATAAATGGGAATATGTAATTGATAATAATATATTTCCATTTACTCCTTATAAGTATTGTAAACATTGTGGTAGAATTAAAACAAATTTTGATTAAGTATGAGTTTAGTAGATAAAATTAAAATTTATTTTTTGGCATTGGGCGAAGAGTTTGGTGAATTGTTTTCAAATATTTGGAATAACATTAAATCAGTTAAATGGATTATAATTCTTTCAAGTATTTTATTATTTACAATTGGATGTTTTATTTGGAATCCATTATTTGCAATAACCATAGTTGGTTTTATGATGTTAATGATTTCATTTTGCATAATGATAATTCCAATTACCTGCGCCGTATTAGTATTTATATTATTTCATTTGGATTATTTAGATGATGAAGATGCAAAATATCCATTAATACAATTTACTTTAGGAGTTATTTGTTCTATATTAACATTATGTGGTACATCTTATATGGCATGGGATATCGCACTTAGAGATATGTGGATTAATCCTGAAATGTGGAATGAACTTATAAATATAAATTTATAAATAATATAAAATATGAGTGATTACGAAAAGCATATTGGTAAATTGAAGAAAGTAGATTTATCAGAATACGATAATAGTACTGAAAAGTTTTTTGAGGAACAATATCGTAAGTTATTTCCGGATTTAGAAGAGTTTGAAATTCAATCCGCATATACTTTAGTTGAAGATTATAAGTATAGACGAAATAGAGGTCCTTGGGAATATCTATTTTTTGATAACTGTCATGAGTTTGATATGGAAGATAAGTTCTATGTTGTAAATGGAAATGTTTATGAAACCATTGAACATAAAGAAGTAGATGAAGCATCATTCTTTAAAGATAATGGTGATGGTACATATGATTACTTTATGGAATTTTACAATGGCGGTTGTTGTCTTAGTGAATGTCTTGAATATGAATTGGAAAAACTATGACAGATATAGAAAAGAATTTACTTAAAATTGATTTATGTTGTAGATTGCCATACAATGTAAAAGTTCATGCTAAATATACTGATCTTGGAGAAACAATAGAATTTGATGGTATAGTTGAAATGATAGATACCGATGGTGCAGTAGGTATAGAAGTTATGTATGATTCAAGTTCATCATATATTTGTGTTGATATTGATAATGTAAAACCTTATTTGTTTCCTTTGTCAAGTATGACAGAGGAACAAAAGAAGGAATTACAATCGTTAATTATACAAGATGCATTCGGTACATCTGATAATACATTTACTACACAAGATTTTTATTGTAAATATCATTTAGACAATAGAGGACTTATCAAAAATGGTCTCGCAGATGATGCTACTGGTAAAAATATTTATTAAATTATGACAAAAGAACAATATAATAAAAATTTACTATTAAAAGACCTCTGTTCGAGGTTGCCTTACAAGGTTAAGGTAGAAATAAAAAATGTTTGTAAAGTTTGTACATTGGAGGAGATTGATTGTAGTGATGAGGAAATGAGCGTGGCAGTTAAGCATGAAAACGGTGAATTGGCCGGATATGATTTCGACCTTGCTAAACCATATCTTTTTCCTCTTGAGAGTATGACGGAGGAACAAGAAAAAGAATTTGCTTTATTACAAACAAGTCCAGGTCAAGAAGGTTTTTTATATGTTTGGAATTGTGCTAATATGATGAAATGGCTTATTGAAAACAATTTTGATTATAATGGGCTTATTCCAAATGGACTTGCTAATGATGCCACTAATAAAAACATATATTAAATTGGTAAAATATTGATAATTATGGAATTTTTAATTGGTGTATTTATAATTTGTGTATTTATAATTGCGGTGTTATCAGCAACAATTTCATTTTTGATAATATGTGGTATTTTAAATTATACTACAAAAGGGTTAAATTTTTATGCACAAGTAATACTTTATTCATTAATAGTGGCAATTATAAGTTTTATATGTATAATTTTAATTATAACACAGTAAACAATGACACAAAAATATAAAGTAACATTATTTACAAAATATTTTGAAACACCTACTTCTTTAAGTTGCGAAAATATTATAAATTATGTATATATAAATGCTGAAAATATTTCTGAAGTTAAAGATAAAATTTATAAAAGATTTAACGATAGAAAAGAAATATTGAAAATAGAAAAATATGCTGATTATGACAGAACATATATTAGTTAAAACAATTTATGGCGATAGTGTTCAATATACTTGTCCAAACTGTGGAGCGGTTATTGAATCATATAAACACGTAATGGATATATTTATTGAAAATAATGTACCATACTTTTGTGAAGATTGTGGTGAACCAATAGAAATTAAATAATATGACAGATATAGAAAAAGATTTTTGTGAAACAATTTGGAGATTTTTTCAATCAATAAATTTCAAATCAAAACACGATGAGTTATTTATTAAAACAAATTTCCAATTGGCATTTGATTATTTGTATTATAATATATCTGATGAAGATCCTAATAGATATACAGAAAAACAAATGATATCATATTTTAATGCATTTGATGATTATGTATATAATGATGATTGGGATGGATATATGATGACAAGAATATTTGAATTGTATAACGGTAAATATTGTACGGTTGATATTCGTAATTGTAGATATGAAATTATTGAATTAGAAAAACGACCAGTTACACGTTATGTTTATGAAATTAAAGAAAAACCTTTATTAAATTAAATATTATGGATGCAAGTGAATTTAATCAATTTATGCGTTTATATAACGAATTAGATAGAGTTATTGATGCATATGTAAGTTATAATTATAAAGATTATAGTGTAAATCATTGGAAGATTGTTGGAGAATATATTTATGAAGTGTGTATTCATATGCATGGAAATGGATATAAAGAAGATATTGAATTTGTATCAGTTGATGATTTACTACTTTGGTCTGAAAGGAATGGTATACTATGAGTAATTACGAAGTACATAAAGGAATTATAAAAAAGGTTGATTTATCAGAATTTGATAATGATATTGAAAAATATTTTGAAGCCCGTTGTAGATATGAATTTGAAGATGCCGGTGACAAGTGGATAAATGATTTATATAAAGAATATGGTAATTGGCGAGATATGTTTTTTGAAGAAACATTTATCGGTGATGTAATAATTGTTAATGGCGAACTATATGAAATTGCAGATAGACAAGTTAATCGTGATAAACAATGTATAATTAGACCAATTGAACCTGGTAAATATGAATATGAAATAAGATATAATAATGGTGAAACCGGTGTTTTGGAAATGATTGGACAAGGATTGACTGATTATTAGGGATGATTTGTAAAAAGAAAAAATATAAAGATAAAATCGGTGCAATGTTTGCCCTTGCAAAATGTAAAAATAATAAAAAGGGTAAAAGACAAGAAACAAGAATATATTATTGTGAAGAATGCAATTGTTGGCACTTAACTAAAATTAAAAAATATGACAATAGACAATATTAAAATTTTTAGAGAACAACATGATAAATTTAGAGATTTAGTTGTTAACTATTTTGAAAACCAAATACAACATAAAGATAATTGGTATCTTTATCAATTTAAAAGTTGGAAATTTGGAAGAACTTGGGATAATGAAATTGTAATTTATTATACTGATCCAACATCAGAACTTTGTGAGATGTATGTAACATTTGAAGAACTTGAAAATTACTCTGAATAATATGGCAAAATTAGTAGAACATGTAAGAAATATAAGTAATATTGTGGAATATTATTTAAATGAATGTATTGATATATTTAATGATACTGATTATGAAACAATTACAACACATTGTGACGGGTATTCTGAATATTATAATGTATGTATAGTATTTGCACATGATAATAATGAAGATACATATGAAGTGATTACTGTATATGATGAAGAAGTTAGAATTGAATGTGTTAGCGCAGATATTATATCATTTGTTAATGAACGTATATTAAAATCATTACAAATAAATAATACTAACTTTATACAAAAAAGTAATGAGCCATTTAATGATAATTGTATAGATAATTTTAATATATTTAATATCAATTGAAATATATAATGTTTTATACTATATTATTTATATATTTTATTTTTAAATATATGTTATATTAGATTAGAAATTGATAATTTGATTATATATGGAAAATATTGACAAAGAAAGTAGAAATGAATTAGTATTGAGAGAGAAAAGGTTACAAATGTCGAATCAATATGCTGAGGTTGTTGTAGAATATGGAGCAGATCACCCATATCCTGCTGCATTGCAAAGTCGTTTTAAAACTTTTGATGCATTTGTATTTGAATTTTTTGGATTGGTTTGGGATTCGAAAAATATAGAATATGTTAAGCCAGTAATTCGTGATACTGGTGAAGAAAAGGAAGAAAAATAAATAATGTTAATATATAATAATGAAAAATTTAAAAGATTGCTTTGTAAATGAAGCTAAAAAACTTGAATACAGAGTAAGTTTAATAAATTGTATTAATGAACATCTTCCAGTAGATGTAACAATTATGGTTGATTACGCAGATGAAGATGCATTTGTTAAATACTTAAAGGATGAACAAGATAATATATTTGCTCATGCTAGTGGTCCTGGTGTAGAATATTAATATAGCTGATATTAAGAAGATTTATTTGGTTAAACTAAATAAATCTTTTGTTTTTTAAAAAATGTTAAACTATATTCTATATTATATAATATTGAAATAATACATAAATATATATATTTATACAAATGAATACTAGTTTATCATTATTAGAAAGACAATTTATAGTATTTAAAACATTTTTGTCTATGCGTAAGATATTTTTAAGTGATGAACTTGAAAATCTTATAAAGGTTGCATATTTTAATTCTATGGCTGGCTCTATTGATTTAGATGCTCCGGAAGAATATTTTCATTTACTATTAGAAACAATTGAAAAAACTAAAACTATTTATTCTGATGATCATAATTTTAGAATAAAAACAGAAAATGAAGTTTTAGAAGATGTAAAAGAAAATACTGAAATTGTAAGCGAAACAGAAGAACCACAAGAATTACATGATCCAAAAAAGCTTTTGTCAAAATATACTAACCTTAAGTAATGAAATTAGGGAGTAACTTAAGTTACTCCCCTTTATTTATTATATATATTTGAAATTTTAAAAATTTGTTCTATATTATGTATGTAAATTAAAATATATAAGATATGAAAACAGCAGTTTTGATTACTCGAGAAAACATTAAGTGTTCTGAACTTACAAAGGAACAGTTTGTAATGATGATGATGGAGGATCTTAAGAACTCCGTTATTAAGTCAGAAGAGATTTTCCGACCTGAATTGGAAGCACAGTTTTATCATAATCAGGAACAGCATCTTGAATATGTTGAGAAACGAGCAAGAGAATATGCTTGTAAAAAATGGAAGACTGATAAAAAACGAGACCAATATGTATTGGATGTTCTCTCAAAGGAAAAAACAAACGAATTTGAATTCCGTCCTGTTTCATATTTTGATTTCAAATTGAACCCACATGAAAATTATATTTCTGGGTCTTGCTGTTTGAATGTTGATTCATCTGAAGAAAAACTCGAACGTTGTTATGATATGATCAAGGATAACAAGTATTTCATATCAGCAACAGGTTGGGAATTGATTGAAGAACGCAGTTTTCGTCCACAAATCAAACTGATTATGTCAGATGAAATGAACGAAATGTATCGTAAGGAAGAGGAAGGATTAACTAATGCAATTGCAAGTTTTTATGCTAATTCAAATTATTGGGGAGACTAATAATTAGATATACTCTCGGGGTCACGGTGTGACCCGAGATGCATTTATTTTAAAGGGGAATATATTTCTATATTTCACATAAAACAAGTGACGAGAATGATTTTTAATTATTTTTATATAAAAATACAATAATTAAAAATGAAAACAATTAAAGATTATCTATTATTAGAAGGTAATAAACATATAAATGGTGAAGTTACTCCAGATAATTTTAAGAAAAATAATTTTACACCTAAACAATCAGCATTATTAAAACATTTATTAAAAGATTATAAACAAAATTTAACTTTTATCTATGTTGTTGATGGAGATAAACCTATTGGTAATATTTCAGAATATTTTGGAACATTAATACCTAAGGATGAAAGAGGAATATTATATATTGAATATCAAAGTACTGCAATGGGTTCACCAACAGAAGTAATATTTTATACCACATCAAAAATAAAAGAAGAAAAAGAAAAATATACATATATATATTCTTATCATAAGGATGGTGGTTCTAAATTTAAATCAGCAGTATTAACAACAGATGATAAAGAAGATACAAATATAAAATTAAGTACCGAAACTATTTAAACATTAAATATATATATATCTTACAAATATAAAGGAAGCAGCAATGCTTCCTTTTTTGTTTTTATATTACAATTTTTTTGAATTTTTAAAATAATATTCTATATTTGTTATGTGATTAAGTTATACTAATTAAAAACAAATAAATATGGTTACTCAAATAAATACTTCTGGTTATAATCGTGTTGCTTCGATAATCCTTTTTGGTGTTGAATTTTCATCATCTTATAATCACAATTATTTCTATAACAAGAATACTGGTGATTTAATCCTCGAGGAAGCAAATGACAACCAAACTTGTTATTACTATCGAGTTGAAGAAAAGGGTTATTCATTTGTTAAGAATTATCTTGGTCTTACCGATGACCAATACGGATTTGGGATATTCGATGAAGATTATGAAGGATATCCTTCACGTAATGAAAATGGAGTTATTGAATTGAATTCTGAACTATCTTAAACATAAAAAATATGGCAAACGAAACAGTAAAAGATTTGTGTAAAACTTGTTCACATTTTTGGTTTGATTATCCATTTCCAGTTGAACATTGTGTTGCTCATTGCGAAATAGCTGATGAGAAAATTGGATTTGGAAAAATGGATGAAGTTGTTCCTTATCCTTGTGTAAATTGTCCGTTTAACGCTTATAAAAAGAAATAATATGGTAAAATCGTATTATGTATGTAATTGTTGTGGTACAATAACAATTTTTTTAAATAATGGTACACACAAAGAGGTATCTAAAAAATATATTAAAGATAATGGTATTGATTTAACCAAATCTGTAAGACTTCCAAATTCATATCATTGTGAAAATTGTTATCCAATGGAAAGGGTTTGCGAATATATAAT
>JAEIGA010002905.1_pt1 | contig 27005 bp, 51 predicted proteins | sample 9270691 | NCBI WGS metagenome assembly JAEIGA01 (sample SAMN17057246, study PRJNA624740) | gut metagenome | biome: biome; isolation source: fecal sample | host: Bos grunniens | place: China: Xizang | collected 2019 | reverse complement strand
CCCATAATACGCAAACACTCATCATATACACCACGCAAGAACGAGTTGCTATGGCTGCCCGTAAGCATAGGTTTATCGGGTTCTTTGCCCGCAAGCCAAGTTAAAAAGAATATTGCAAGTGTTGTCTTACCAACACCCGGAGGCATCGAGATTGCCAATACATCTAATTTACCCTCCGCCAATTCTTGCAATGCTTCAGCTACGGGTTTTAATTGTTTTCTTCGTGGCAAATAAAATCTCTTGCTTGCCTCTCTATTCCATTCGAGATATTGACAATAACTATCGAAATCTACCGGAGCCGCCATTAACAATGTTTTCTTATAAAGTTGCCTATATTTTTCTGCATGTTCAGGACGGTCTTTTTTGAATTTTTTTGATTTTTCGGCACATATCTTTCGCACCTTGAAGCAAAGGTCTAAATCATTTATGGAATATGCAAGGTCAAATAATGCCTGAACATTCTTGAAAATATCGTGTGATTTTTTCTTTAACAATTCCTTTTTAAGTTTTTCAATTGATTTTTTATCCATATATCCAACCTCTCTATAAAAAAATAAAAAGAGCCGACTATCTTCTACAAAATAATCGGCTCAAAGGCTCTATACTATATTACACTTACTAAAACAAGTCCAACTATAAGCACTCCAATAAAAGCAAGAAGTGTTGTTATTCGCCTGTCTTTTACTTTTAGCAAATCTTTATATATGTTAATAATTTCGTTATATAATCTTTCATCAATCGTGGGAACAACAACCTGCGGAGCTTCACTGACAACGTCAACCTTAACAGTGTCATCAAACAGTTCTGTTGCCTTGCCGCCCATTGCTTTCCATAATTCTATTACATCGGAAATGGCGGGGTTGGTGCTCTTGCCGGTGAAAATTCTTGTTACTGTGCTTTCAGATAAATGTGTTTCGTTTGCCAATTGAGAGTAAGATTTACCGCATTTTACCCTCTGCGCCTTCAATTTATCAATAATTGCTGTATATTCGTTTGTCAATTTTGAACTCTCCCATTTATACCAGATAATGTGTTTTCACACAAAAGCACATATCAAAATATAGTGTCGGTATTCAAATTTGGAAGCGCAAAACTTCAAATTTGATAGCCCGATTTTCAAGATTGAAAACGGCCCTTCAAAATTGAATATTGCCATTTTTTTATCTTTATGCTATTTTTCAACTGTAATCTTCTTACGCATTATACCACGAAAGGAATTTTTAGTCAATGACCATTAAAGAATTAAAGAACATTTTATCCTATCTCCCTGAAGAAACCATTGTCTTAATTGAACAAGATGATGTTCTCGATGCGAAAACTGTTGAGGTTCAACATCACTCCGATGGTAGCACCCATATAATTTTTAGCTGTGTGGAATAAAGGGCGGTGTGTACCGCCTTTTATTTATTTACAAACCTATAATCATAGTCGGTTTCCCAATCGTGACCACAATTCATACAACGGCAGCATGCTTTGTTGCTATCCAAACCTGCTGTATATCCACCGCCATATTTGCGATACCAAAATCCATGCCCATAATCATAACCCTTGCGATAAACTTTTATGTTGTGGCTACCACACTTGGGGCATATTGAAGTTTGGTCTTTACTAAATTGCATATTGATTGTGCGCTCTCTACCGGGCTTCTTTGCTTTCATGTTTTTGTGTTTTCCATAAACAAGCATTAAAACAAAATTAGCAATTCCAAGTGCAAGACCTATCGGCCCCAATAAAACAGCGCCCAAAATACACAATAATATGTTGGTAATTATTGATGCCATGTTCCAACGAGAGTGTTCCTTATCCACTCGTTCAATATATTCTTCCTCTAAACTCTTTTGAGGTTCGGGCTTCGGCTCCGCACAATACGGGCAATATCCAAATTCATCGGAAAATTCTTTACCACAATGTCTGCAAATCATTTCTTATACCTTCTTTATTTTTTACAGATTATACCATATTTTTGTAAAACTAACAACTTTTCGTTGTTTTCTTTTCTTCCCATTCTCATATATATTACTACTTTTTTCATTACGATGCCTCCTATACCAATATCGGCTCATGTTCACCTTTTACCCAATCGCCGGTTTTTCCATATTTATAAAAACCTTGATATGTTTTCTCATTCCCAAGAATTACTTGAACGGAACTGATAGCCCATTTGCCACCACTCTTATTAACATATCCTTGACCATTCAGAAAATCAACAATCTGCTGATATGTGCTACCACTCTTTTTCATCTCATGAATGATTCTTACAATCTTTGCTTGTTCTTCAACTACTACCATTTTACCGTGCAGAGCCATATAACCATAAGGTGTTCTTCCACCGCTATATCCACCCTTCGATGACTTTACAATTCTTCCGGCACTCGTTCTCTTGTTTATGTTATCTCTTTCCATTTCTGCAACACACAAAGTAAACGCCTCCAACATACTTGCAAAAACTCCAAACTGACCAAAATCTTCTGCTATTGATATTAACTTGATATTCTTCTTAATCAAAAGCATTTTGTAATAATAATAAACATTTATGTCACGAGCAACTCTATCACTCTTTGCTACTATTACCGCTTCATAAGGTGGATTGCTAACATCACCATATACAATTTCATCAAAGCCCGGTCTTTCTTTGGCTCCTGATTCACCTTCATCGGTGTACCATTTAATAATATTCATATCGTTTGCATTACAATATTCTTCTATCTGTTTCTTTTGAACATCAAGACCAAATTTATCCTCTTTGCATTGTCCATCTGTTGAAACTCTAATATAACCAATTACATCTTTCATTTCATTGCCTCCGTTTCTTTGATATTATATTACCATAATTACGATAACCTTGTCAAGATGTTTTTTCGTAAATGGGTGCTTTTTTATTTTTTAGGATATTTAAGGCAATTAGAGATAGGTGGGGCGCTCCCGGTTGACCCCTCCCGCCCTCATGGAGCCGCCGCAAAATGTTTTTTCTATTATAATGTAATTATTATTATTTAATAGATTTATTGATATATTATATATATTTTATCCCAAAAATAAAAAAAATTACGATAAATCAAGATTTATCTATTGACAATTACGATAAATCGGTTATAATAATAATCGTAAACAAGTTTTTACAATAACAATTTGGAGGTTTTAACAATGAACGAAAACAAAAAGTATTTTTATGGTCAAGAAATAAGCAGCTATGGTGTAGAGCACAACAGAGTAGATTATAGAGCACTTGCAAAAAGTTTTGATGCTGTGTTATGTAATGATATTACAAAATTATTTTATAGCGGCATCAATGGAGAATACACAGAGCCGGAACAAGTAAACGGAATAATTGACAACAGCGAACAAATTGAAGAGTTAAAAGAACAAATTGAAATTTTAGAAAATAGTTATTCAGAGGCCGGCAACCTTCCGGAAGATGAAAAAATCGAAGAACAGATTGAGGAGCTACAAGAACAAATTGAGGAGTTAGAGCGAGAACAAGAAGAGCCGGGCGAAATAATGCAATATTATATTATAAGTAATAGCGGCGCTAACATATTAAAAGATTTTACAGATGAAATAGTTTATTATATCGATGCGCTTGACATGTACATTTGGGGCGTTACTCACTGGGGCACAGGCTGGGACTATGTTTTAACAGATATTAAAATAAATGAAAAAGAGGATTAAAAAATGAAATATTATAATTTTGAGACAATGTTTATATCATTAGCAACAAAAATAGGTGATTATTTGCACAATAACGCAATATATTTTGAAATATCCAAAAATGGCCGCTATTATCATTTTGAAATATTTACAGATGCAGCCGGCGCTATTAGAATAAATGATTTTATAGATCAATTTTGTATTGTAGAGGAGGCCTAAAACATGGGTACAATAAATTATAAAACAAGTGATTATATAACATTAGGTTACAACACAAATTATATATATTATGATGATGAATTTCATTATGATGATCTAAATTATGAATATGATGAAATAAAATCTTTATTAGATAAAGAATACTTTTATTATTTTCATGTAACATTAAAGCCCGGATATTATGACGGTTTTACAATAGATATTGAAAACAATTTTTCATATTGTTTTAATGATTATCAAGAAAAATTGCAAGCACTAAAAGAGGTAACACAAATAAAAAACTTTTTACTTTATATAGTGAATAACTTTAATATATCCGTTGTATATCCGGGCTGGTGTACCAGTTACGGCGACTATAAAAAAACTATATCCGAAATAAACAGAGCAGCAAAAGAAATGAAAAGCGAAATAAAATTTACACCTACATGGTACAAATTGAAGGCGGCGGGCGAAATATGATTTACTTATTTACAATTGAAATACTAACAGCAGCCGCTCTTGTAATAGGTTTTTTATATGAAGATAAGATCGCAACAATTGAAAAAAAGTTTTTCAGAAAAATAAAGAGGTTTTTTAAGGGGGTGAAAAATTGACTATAATATTATTTTTGTTATTCCCGATTATGATTATATTTTCCGCTATAAAATAAAACAACAGAGCAGCCCGGAAGAATCCGGGCGCTTTTTTTATATATTTTTACATAGAGCCGCTGCGACTATAATATTTTAGCATATGCTTTTTTATGCTATAAAATCGTTTTTAAGAGCGTTTTATATTTTGCAAGTATAAACACCCTCCGAAAATTAAAAGCCCCTTAAAAGCGATGTTTTAACGATTTAAGAGCATACCTAAAAACGCTTTACCGCAGTAGAGTGTTAAAGTGGACAGGTCAAAAAGTGGTCATTTTTTGCACCTCCCTATATGCGTTTTTTGGTCAAAATCAGCCTATATGCAATTTTTGGTCAAATTTTGTGGACATTTATTGCTCTTTTCGTGCAAATAACGGTCAAATCTTGCAACATATAAGACATATTTTGCTCTTTTTTTAGGGAGTGACTAATCAAAATTTTCACTATATGCAAAATTCGGTCAAAATCAAAGGCACCCAACACAAAGTCAGGTGCCTTATATATATGCATTTTTCTGTCAAAACTTGCTATATGGTCAAAATCAGTCCTCTACAATATCCGCATCAATATAATCTGCGATTTCCTCAACCGATTTAGGTTGACCGAGTAGAGATTGAGATGGTTCAAGAACAACCTTTGTAGCTTCCACATAATCATGTTGAGTTTTCAGGATAAACATAGCAGAGATGTTATTTACTGCATTAACAAGTGCTGCTTGTTCAAGGTTATCTTTAATAGCATCACGGATTTGGTCAAGGTAAATACCTTCGGGAGATTGTTTATCAATAAGTTGATATAAGCGTTGGTAAGAATACCCATACCAATTGGCTAATCTACGCATAGATGGCATTATTCCTTGTTGTGAGCAGAACTCGAAATAATCTCCGGTTGATTTAGCAAGTTGTTCCAAGTTGTGAATATCGATATTATGACCAAGAGATGCTTGGAGCATAACATTTGATTTAGTAACAATCTCAGAGATTTTCTTTGCTGATTCAGATTTGTTTTGGGTATCATACAAAGTATTTTTATTGATTGTATCTGCCGGAACAATACCTTTAGGATTTCTCATAAAATCGCCTCCTTAAAAATAAAAAAGAACTAAAGAACAGAACTTAAGGGTTTTCAAGTCCTTTTTATATATAATTTTTTTAGTGTTATTTTTCTTTATATATAACTTATATTTTAAAGTTCTTTAGTTCTGAATATATAAAAAACATAAGCAGAATAGGGGTTTAAGGGCAGAACTAAAGCAGAACTAAACAGGAACTAAAGAACTTTATAGCCGCGTTTTCCGTTGCTTAAATAGGGTTCTAAATCGTTACGATACTCTTTAATGTGTTTTCCTATCAAACGCAAAGCAGACCGAGAGGGTTCCGGTTTATATCCGTTATCGGCACACCAATACTTATATTCATCGTAAAGTTGCTCATAATTAATGCGATCTGCAACATCAAGTTCTCTAACGAAAATAATAGTCGGGTCTGAATCTTCCTTAAACACGTTTAATTGGTCAATATGTTCACGGGTTTCTGTAATATAATTACATCTGCGAACCATGATATAGCCATCCAATATCCAATTAAGAATACCTGATAAATGCGAATTTTCGGCAAATTTTTCCTCTAAAGTGTTGTCCATTTTTCTCTCATTTGGCAGAGTTGGTGTTTCAACGAAGGATAGAGGGAATTTAATAAAAGCAAATCTACGAGTTAAACCGTTTGATTTATCGTTAGATTTAGGCATATTATTAAGGGAGATTATCATTTTAGCACGAGGCTTAAAATTTATATAATCCTTGCCCTTGTAACAAGCGGAGATGTCATCACCCGAAACAACCTGCTTAAAGGTTTCTTCTGCACCATTAAATTCGGTTTTAGTTTCAGAAGAAATGTTTAACATTGAGCCAAGCAAATTTATAGCTTGAAAGTCTTGTGATAAATTTGAAACAGTAATTCTCGATACATTTTCTTTTCCAAAAATATTAGAAAGAGCATTAAAATAAATAGATTTACCGTTTGCACCTTCGCCAACAAGAGCTGCACATTTGTGTAATCTGTTATCGGGATATAAGATATAGCCGGCAAATTCTTGCAGAAAAGATATGCGTTTTTCATCATAATCAGTTACCGAAGAAATAAAGTCAAGCCAATCTCTACAAACCGCATCTTTATCATAGGGATAATTCAAGCAATAGGTACAGTAATCCGTTTCCCTGTGTTCTCTGAAAATGTAATAAGGTTCTTCATCTATAATCTCAATTGCGCCATTGATAAGATTTAGAATAGGTTTCATATTAAAGAGTTCATCAGTAACAGTTTTTGCCTTAATTATTCTGCTAATAGAGGATAATTTTGGGCCGGTAGCATACGGGCCGAGAAAATATGAAATATATCTCTCAATGCTTTCATTAGATTTCTTTTCCCAATACTTACCGTTAAACTCAAAAAATGATATTTTAGGGTTATATAATATCTTATGTTTAGCAATAACCTCATTAGCAATAACATCATCGGCTGGTGCTTTTTTGCATTCTTTTTGTAGCTCTTTGAGAATATCGGGGTCAAAAGGTGTGGATTTCATTATTTCCTTAAAGAACACATTTATTTCCGATGCACTCATAAAGCGGCAAACCCTCTTTGCAAATGTTTCAAATTCCTTAATATCGGTAATTTGTTCCGCAATAAATGTTATACCATCTTTGGCATTATCAATAAGGTCTTGAAGGTTGCCGTTATCGGCATAATATTCAGAAACATCCTTGTAAGTAACGGGGACTTTACCCACCACACATGGTATGCGATTTTCGGTCAAAATCTTTGCCATTTTAATGGTGAACTTTTCACCCGCTTTGGTTATGGTATCATTGTCAAATACAAGGAAAACCTTTTTATAAGATTTTGCTATACCGAGAGCAGTTGGTAATTGTTCACGAGAAAAATGCCCTGTAATTGCAGATATAACAGAATAATTTTCTTGCTCAAAGGATAGAGCATCAAAAGCACCTTCAGCAATAACTAAAAGGTCACGTTCTGTATTTCGGTCAAGGGTATGTAATCCCCACACAGTATGGTCATTGTAATCATCAATAGGCATTTTCTTATATTTCTGATTAGGGTATGCACCACCCGGCAAGAATCGTGTTGCATAATAGCACACATAACCATTTTTCCAATAAGGGATGCAAAGTCGCCCGTTTTTAGTTCTACCGATTTTAACTCGGTTTATTGTTTCATCGGTAATACCTCTGCGGTGGATATAATCACGATCCTCATCGGTTAAATGTTCGTGGTAATATTGAATTTCCTTGCATAGATTTTGTGTATAATCTACCCAAGCAGCAGAATGTGTGTTAATATCGGTGCCGGTAATTCGTGCAAGTTCGTGAATAGCTTTGCCTTTGTCACCGCCGAAATTAAGTGCTGCTGCAAAGTCGATAACATCACCACCCTCACCGGAGCCAAAATCGAAGAAAAAGTCATCATATACTATGAATGAGGTTTTGTTTGATGCACCTTGTCGGAGTGGAGATATGCAACGGTCACCTGATTTTGTAATAGGTAAACCGTTGCGTTGAGCAAAATCCACACATGATATGCGGGATTTTATTTGTGAAATATCAATCATTTTAACACCTTCTTTCTATTTATATGGTAGAACAACCACAGTCCCCTCGAACATTCCCTTTTTGATTCTACATGCCTTTTGGTGAACATATTCAATACAACTGAATGTGCCATCAGCCACTAACTGTTCTGCCGTACCAAAAGCTGTTACAAAATCGTTTTTGTCATAGAATACATAAAAGTTTGCAGGACCCTTTGGTCTGCCTCTACCTTTATGTTTTTTACGGCGCTTTGCCATGTGGTTACTCCCTTTCTGATAGTTCGATATACTTATTTATATACCATTGAGATTTCTTGATATCTTCAATACCATTCTTTCGGTTATGTCGATAAAGGTATTTGAAAGCATTGCAGAGGCAGAAATCCATCACAGCTTCCTTGCCTTGTGTTTCAAGCATTACATCGATGCACTCAAACTGTCCGCTTTCATAATGCGAAGGATGATTTACTACATCAGCTTTTTTCTCTTGAAAAGTGGTACAAATACTTTCAATGCCATTTGCAAAAAACTTTTGGTCGGGGTTATCCTTAAAGCAATTTGAAAACCGAACACAATCTTTACAAGTCATTTTCATCACCCACCAATTCATTGAATGTTTTGTCAATAATTTCGATTTCAACTGCATCGAAACTGTGATAGTCGGGAAGGTCATAAGAACACTTATGTTCTTTCAACATTTCCACGAATGTTTTTATGCCGTGCTTAAACCCATCTTCAAACCCTTTGTGATATTGCTCTCGGTCATAGTTAAGTGCTTTTATAAGTTCTTCCTTATTAACATCAACACCGACTTTAACGATAGCTTGATAGACATATTCATCTTTTTGCTTGGCAACATCGTGAGCCACCTGCTCATAAACACTTATCGGAGATTCATACATTGTTACCACCCACCAATTCATCCAAGAGGTTGTCAATTTCGTTTGAAGGTATTATTTTATGAAAAGTTTTGTACCCAATAACTTTAATACCTTTTTCTTTCAACCTCTCTGCAAACTCCTTGTATGCTTCGGCTTTAATAGTTTCCTTTGCAGATTCAAAAATACTCTCAAAGTGCTTACTCCACAAAGTGCTTTGATTTCCACATTCCTTTATCAACCTCTCATTCTCTGCTTTTAACTTTCGATTTTCGTTGCTTATTGCGATAATATTTGTAATTCCTCTTTTTGTGCAAAAGTTTGTGTTATCAATTAAATACACACATTTGTCGGTGCGTTCTCCAAGTGGTGTTTTACCCTCACAGTTAATACAAGCAGGAAAATAATCGCCCATATCATCAACGAGTTCTTTCAACCTCTCGTTCTCTGCCTTTTGCTCCGCAAGATACTTCTGCAAAGTTTCTTGTCCGTTAATCAATGCTTCTTTATCTGCTTGTAGGCGGTTGATTAGGTCAAGGGCATTATTATACATAAAATCTAAACAATGCACCTCGTTATCATAAGGACAATGCAAACAAGTCTTGTCGGTGCAACACTCCAAAGCCTTTTTAATCTCGTTATCGGTCAACTTTTCTCACACTCCCTCATTTTTGCACCGCAATTCATACAATAATTCCAACCAAATATTTGTTCTTCAAAACTCAATTCTTCATCAACAATCCAACTTTCACCGCAAACAGAACATTCAACACAATCAACCTCTTGCCAACCTAACGGCTCTTTCGTTTGTTTCCACTCACCTTGTTTTTCAATTTTCACACCATTTGCAAGTAGGTGGTCGGCAGTAAATTTTGCTCTACCCTCTGTATCTGTCAATCCTTTTTGGTCTATACTTTCAAGATAGTCAAGATACAAAGTAGTTGCTTGTTTTTGCAACTCTATCAACTTTTCTCTATCGGTCATTGTCTGCTCTCCTGTTCCAAAAAGAAATTGCTGTTTCTTTTACTGTGAATTTTTTACTCAACCTGCCACAACAACAAGGGTCTATACATTGTGGGGTATAATCAATTCCGTGTGGAATGTGTGGGGTTTGTTTCAAAACCGCAGGTCTGCCACAAAACGGACACGGCTTTAATTTATCAATCTTTTCCTTTTCTTTTAAGAAATCATCCCTAATGCTCGGTGAACAACAAGTAGGTATAGGGCAATCTAAACAATCAAAGTGTACATCAAATGCTTGTGCCATATACTTTGCTTTTGGGCATTTACAAGGTTTTAATTTATCGGTCATTCGGTATCACTCCTTTTTGGTTTTCGATACACAATAAAATATTCTGCATTTCCATACATACAGGTTTCTTTGCGTACTCCCACATCATAGCCGTTTTGCAAAAGCAATTTTAATTGTGAAATCATTTCTTCTTTGGTACTTATATTTATGGTTTGCGTTTTATCTTTGCGACATATCTTTTTCATTCGGTATCACTCCAATCTAATGCTTGACCGCAATGTGAACAATATCTCTCGCAAGGCGGTTGAACAAAGTAATTACATACAGGGCAATATTCTTGTTCGTTTTCATCTAACAGTGCATATCCTCGCTCTGTTTTTACAAGTTCATTCCTCGTTATCGGCTTTCTCGGTATCTGCTTTTCAAGGGCTTCCACAACCTGTTCTGCAAGCAAAGAGCAGACAATCTCGTTTTGTGTAATTTCGTTGCCTTCACAATCGAGAATTACATCATCATCTGTGTATCCCTTTTCTTTTAACTCATCTATGGCATTTTCCAACGCTCTCGCAAATTCAGATGTTTTTGTCATTCCCCCTGCACCTCACTTTCAACATATAACCAACTTTGAGGGGGTCTTGTAATGGTGCGACCACAACCAAAACTTGCAACAAGATTTTCGCATTTTTCACAAGGTGGCTCATTTAAGTCACGCATATCACACTTTAATTTGCACTCTTTTCTAAACTCGCTCAACTCTCTCGGCTTGTCATAGATTACAAGGTCGGATATGTGCCAACCATAGCCCAATTCCATATTCAAATAATCATCAATTTGGCAAAATGAAAGGCAAGATTTTTCATATAACTCTTTTCGTGAAATTTCACCCATTGATACATCATAGCCGACAGGGTAAAAATAGTTATAGCCGATTTCATATATTTTATCGCATACAAACTCGCCTATGACTTTGCCTAAAAACTGTTTCATTAAAGGTTGATATTCTTTTGGTATCTTGGCAAAAGACTTTATATCTTTACTGCAATATATTTTTGCGACCTTATCCCAATTTTCGCTTTTGGGATAATTTTTTCTAACCTCTATGGTTTTGCTCTTGTCAATCTTCCAACCCATTTTCTCGGCTATTATAAAAAACACCCAATAAGGTTGTATGCTTATCAATACTGATTTCATTCCGTTACCTCACTTTCAAGCCATACACCAATTTCTTCGTATTCATCAAACATTTGATATGCTTTTCTTTTAGCTTCAGATAAGCTCAAAGCATCTATAATTGTTTCTTTTCCTTTCAACCCATACTCTGCATTAGCATATGCCTTAACAATAAACTTTGCCATCACTCCGCACCGCCTTTCAAATCAAAAAATCTTGCGCCATTGTCTTGAAGGACTTGATATATTCCTTTAGCAAACATATCCACAACATTTTCCTCATTTTCAATTTCCATTCCGTTAGCTTCTCTAATGCCGTGTAATATTTCGTGCCACAGCACTTGACATCTTTTTTGATGTTCTGTACCAAAGGTGTCGGATAATTCGATTACAGAGTTTTCATAATCAATATGACCATAGGCGGCGGTAGCACCACTCATAAGATTTGGGACTAACATCACCTTATATTCCACTCCGTGTATTCTTATACTTTTGGGGATTTTCATTCCTGCGCACCGCCTTTCTCTTTCGGCTCTGCATATTCGCAAGTGTCACTTGGATGTACTATTCGAAACTGTTTGTTGCACTCTCCGTACATATCTGAAAACATAAAATGTTTACAATTCAAACAAGTGATTTTCGGCTTGTCAGTACCTCTTTCTTTTGGTGTGCCTTTTGCACAATAAAAATCAGGTGGCGGTATCAACCCATTTAGGTGCGGACAACCAAGCCATTTATTATGTGGCACATCACAATCCTTGCACCTTACTACCTCAACAATGTTTTCTAAATCTTCAAGTGTTTCGCATTCTTCTAATATTACGAAGTGTTTTCTTGCATTGTCAGAGTAGTCACAATCTCCAACACAACTCCCTTGTGAATGTTTTTCAAAAAACTCATTTAATTCGATGTGTTTATCTTTTTCGGCTGTAAAATAATTGCCAAAATACCCTTTGCCAAGAACCATTCCTTCGCCACAATGCTTACACACTAACATTATTCGTGAATTTGCCATCACTCCGCACCGCCTTTCTCGGTTCGGTGGTCGTGTAACAAAGCACATCTATTACAAGCACACACTTCAAGCGGTTTATTATCGCAAACTGCTCCGTGTAATTCTACTGCATATTTCACGCTTTTATTTGTTCCGCAAAAATGACACCTCAATAATTTATCTTGCCACTTCGGTATTAGTTTCATTTCCCCTCATCTTCCTTTCCTCTGCCACTTACCGCCGTAATAACACTCCAAACAATAGCCGCTATCATCGGTTTCGTGGTCACAAGTAGCACAATGTTTTTCGTGTTTTTCTATGATTTTATCTTCGACATATCGCTCATACTCGAAATCATCCCACATTGCTGTCTTACCTCCGTTTTCCATAACTGCAAAAATCATTTTCGCACAGCATTCGTCTATGAAAATCGCATTTTTCCCAAATACCCCATTGACTTGGTATAGCATCACCACAGCCAAAATGCACACAATCCTTGCACCTTACAACCTCAACCAAATCAATTTCATCAAACAAGTCATTAATTTGATCAAGACAGTCATTAAAACCTTTGCCATATCTATCATAGGGCACTCTTGGTGGTAACATTTTTTTGAGATTTTCGTTTGCCATTTTGCTGCATCTCCTTTTTAATTTTTTCAATAATCAGCTCTCCACAACCACCGGATAACGCTTGACCCCAATCAGATAAAAACCATTTTTCAAGGTCACGGGCTTTGTCTTTCTTTCTTTTTTTAAGTGCTTTCCGGTAATCCTCGGCTGCTCTTACAACTATTGCATGGCTTAAAATATCAGAATTATATCTCATATCATCACCTTTTCTGAACGCCAAATCGCTTTAATGTTGTTGGTAAGAAACATTCCAACCAACTCATTGTGGTCAGAGTACACCTTGATGTATTCGCCATCTTCGTGGAACTCCTCGGCCTCGATATTTACAAAATTATCGTTTTCCTTAAAATATGCGATTACTCTTGCCATGATATATCCTCCAATCTTACAATACATATAGAGTTTTTATTTTTATCAAGTATTTCCGCCTGATAATACAATTTGCCTTGACTATTTTTTCTTACGATGCTGCCGGTAAGGGTATATATAGACCCGTTATAAACTACGGGTCTATTAAGATTTGGGATAATGTCTTTAACTTCCATTTTCATCACCTATAATTTTTAAGGCTTGTTCTACAGAACGGGCAACATCAGCTTTGATTCCGTATTTGTGCATGATTTCAATGAATTTCTTTTGCTTTTCTCGAACTGTACCCGTAAGGGTCTTACACTCAATAAAAGCAACATTATTGTTTTCACCAAGATAAAGCAGGTCAGAAGTTCCATCCGGACAACCTTGCACGGGTCTTAAATTCACCAAAACATATTGGTTAAATTCCTTGCTCCAAACTCTGTCGCCCTGCCAAAACTTACCGGAGTTTAATCGTAATACAATTCCGTGTTCGGATAATGCTAAACGAATCTCATCCTGAATACGATGTTCTGACTTATTCATTGGGGTCCTCCTTGAATATCCTCATATTAGTTACCTTTGCATAAGCATATTCAAGCATTGCACCATTAGAATGTTTCCACCCTTTTAACATATAAACAGCATCACAACGCATAAGTTCATTCAAACCCATATCGATGTATTCCTTATATGTAAAACCCTCATTCTTGACGGGGTTTATTACTGTATGCCCCAACGAAAGCAATAACTTTTCTGCTCTTGCAAATCGTGATTTATAATTAAGATCATTTGTTATTGGTCCCGCTATGTAGATTTTCAATTAAACCACCTCGCTATCGAGTTTTTGTCCACAGTTTCCACAATGCCTTGTGGTTTTATCCTCAACAACAGCACCACATTTGCATTTGTGTGAAGTTAAACCATATGGCTTGGGTTTATATGGTATCTGCTTACTTAAAGCATCTATAATTGCTGTATAAATTTCCACTTTATCATGCCCCTCTATTATTTCTGAAATGTTTTTCTCGGTCATTTATCAAACACCTCACTTTCAATTATTAAAACTGTTGCACTTGATGTTGTGCTACCGCATTGAGTAGATATGCACGGCGCAATATCTTTAATTTCGGCACAGTTATATGGGTTAAAGACAACCGGGATATAACCATGCTTTTCGTAAAATTCTTTATACTTTTTCAAAACAAAATCGTTCATAGCATTTCTCTGAAAATGTAACAAAGCACATCAACCACAATAGAATTACCAGCTTGTTTGTATAACTGTGCATTTGAATTGTGTTCCGCCGCCTTTTCAAAATCGGCATCATCAAATCCCATTAAGCGCCAACATTCTTTAGGTGTTAATTTGCGGATGCGGAAAGTACACGGCTCTTTGATTTTTGTTGCCAAATTATTTGATTGTGTTGAGAGAGTTCTACACACACCTTGAGCAGAAAGTACCTCTTTCGCATAATTGTGCCAACCCTCTTTTTCAAGTGGTGTTTCTCTTATAATGTTTGGCTCAACAACCGCTTGTTCTGGCTGTGTTGTCAAGGTCTGTGCAACTCCGTGACCTACTCTACCTCGCCTTGTTGTGCTGTTAGGATATTCAAGGTTGATTGAATCTCCCTCAATGGCTTCGTCATAACCCTTTTTATTTGCTACACCAACAATAACTCGGTTATACGGCTCATCGGTTTTGTAGTAAGGCAGAAATCCTGTTGTCACACTCATAGCCACATTGTTGTCATAAATGCGGTCTTGCTGATACCATTGTGTACCACCGTTGGATTTCTTTTCACCGATGCCACCGATGACTTTTGGCTCAATAAGAAAATTATTGTTTTCCCACGAGCTTGTAGTAATAGACGGACACACTTTTTGCACATTACCTTTGTTATATCCGTGTGGTGCTTGATACACTTTTGGCTCAACCATAAAACCTTGCCCACTCATTGAGGGTTCGCACACATAATTGTCTTTTTGCACGGTAGTCAAAGTATTTGAACAACCACTAAAGTTTGGTTCAAGTCTTTGCTCTGTTTTAATTGCTTGGTTTTTTTGCATACCCCCAATCAGAGTCGGCTGTTCTTCAATGAAATTATCATCCATTCTTCCACCAGCTCTTGTTGTTACCGCCTTATCTATGCAATCACCATTTGTTGGTGAAAACTTAAAACCATTTCCTTTTTCTTGCTGTCTTTTCGTGTTTTCCTTGAAGAAATTTATCATTTTATCACTTAAATAAAACTTCTCATCCACACTATCCTCAAGCATATCCTTGAGTCTTAACTCAAGAGGAAATTCTTCTGGGAACTCATATTTATACCCACCAAGCACCGAAACCATAAAGGTACGATTACGATTTTGCGGTATTCCGTAATTCTTTGCATTAAGGTCTTGCCAAAAGTTTGAATAACCTTTGCTTTCAAGAAAATCTATCCACTCATCAAAGTGTTCTTTATTCTTTTTCCCGTGTACCTGTGTGACATTTTCCATAAGCAGAATCTGTGGAAGCTCCTTGCACTCATTCAAAAGTCTTTCAACTTCCCACAACAAACCACTTCGAGTGTTTGATCCTTTTGCCATACCTTTCTGATTGCCTGCCAAACTCAAATCTTGGCAAGGGAAAGAATATGTCATTATGTAGCAATACTTATCTGTATCAACAATTCCTAAATCCTCTGCCGTAATCTTTGTAATATCACTTGTCGCAAAGTCCGTTCTGTGAATTGCGTTGTATGACTTAATCGCATACTTATCAAACTCACAGATTCTATAATGTTCAAAATTTGCCCCAATTCTTTGTAATGCTTTTGCTTGGCTACCAATACCTGCGAACAGTTCTATCAAACGAATGGGCTTATCTATTTTTAGAGATTTTTTATCAAAATCAAATACGCTTAAATTCTCCACCTTTTATTCTCCTTTTTAACCTTTTAAGATATTTTCCATAATCTCTCTGCAATTTTTCACTATTTGTTTTTTCAAGAGCCGTTTTTACTCGGTTAATTTCTTTTCTCAATTCCTGATATTTTTTATCCTTGCCATCTGCCATACCCATCCCGGAGCATAGCCCCTTTCTTGTTGAATTTTCTGTAATTCTGCTATAGTTCGGCATTGACCCACCTCCATACGAGCCACCTTTTTTTGCTTCTCCTGTTCCTCTCTCTCAATGGCCTCAATTCGCTTTAATTCCACATCTGTGACCGATTTTAATTCTCTACCCTTGACTTTATATTCATAGTGACAATAAGGGCATACAGGGGCAGTTTTGAAACACTTAAAGCAATTCTCACATTGTCTGATTGATAATGTGCCGTCCTCGTTGAACTCCTTGCGCTTTTGCACAGACTGTGATAAACTCCATTCATAAGGTTCATCAGGTAATTGGAATCTGCTATAATTACCAACCATATCAATAATTACAGCCTTTTTATTTGGCTTGTATCTTAATGCTCTGCCCGATTGCTGAATATAAAGACTTGCAGATACACTGGGTCTTAACATCACAACACATCCAATGTCGGGCATATCAAACCCCATGCTAATTAAATCGCAATTACACAAAACCTTAATTTCACCTTTACGGAATTTATCGACAATGTTTTTCCGTTCTGCCTTTGGTGTAGTACCATCAAAGTGCATTGCCTTTATCCCTGCTTTATTAAACATTTCTGTTGTTTTTTTAGAATGTTTAACAGAGCAGTTATAAACCACTGTTTGCATATTGTTTGCAAATTTATTCCAGTTTTTAATCACATCACCATATATTGCTGAAGTCATAAGTAATTCGCTTGCTTTGGTTGTGTCATATTCACCTTCGGTTTCGGCACTGGATAAATCTGTTAATGGAACACTGTAATAATCAAATGGTGCAAGATAATGGTTGTCTATTAGCCAACGAACTGTAACACCACGTATAATAGTTTCATACAAATCACCTAACGGTCTATTGTCCGTTCTGACAGGACTTGCGGTTGCACCAACAATAAAAGCATTTGGAAAAGCATTTGATATTTTGTTATAGGTATTAGAAACACTCATGTGGCATTCATCATAAATAATTAGGTCCGGCTTTGGTAATTCATTTATATGGTTTGCCATAGTAATAATCATTCCTATGTGTACTGTATTAAGCGGAACTCCGCACCTTTCAAATGTTTCAAAAGTTTGTTCCATAATCTCTTGTCGGGGTAGAATAAACCAAACTGTTTTGCCGTTTTTCTGTGCCATAGCAGCCATTTTTGTAAGCAATATAGTTTTGCCACTTCCACAAGGCGATTCCACCAGCACTCTCCTATATCCTTGCTTAAATGCGTTTGTGGTTTTATCAAATAAGTCTTGTTGGTAATTACGCAATGTAACGCCCATTTATAGACCTCCTTATCGGTTGCTCAACAGCATCTGCAAGCGACCACCCCGCGTTTAATCTTGCCCATAAAGTTCTATAAGGCACATTGGTATATCGTTCTGATAACTCGTGCAAGGTCATTGTTTCACCGTTGTATGTAACAATTCTGTTATTACGTCTATTGTTGTTTTGCTCTTTAACAGTTGTCCATCTACAATTACTTGGTTCATAATTTCCGTTCACATCTTTGCGGTCAAGCGTTAAATCATCTGCATAACCATGTGATATAGCCCAATCCCTAAAGGTATAAAAATCCTTTTTCCACTCATCACATACTGTTATTCCGCGCTTACCATACGATTTGTAATTTTTATTATTTGGGTTATAACAACGATTGTTCATGTCTTTATAAGCTTGATGTAAACGGCGGCATCCTTTTCCTATATCACGTTTGGGCTGTTGAACAATGTTGGTCCGGTTTTTTGCGAATTCTGCCGCCTTTTCTCTTTGCAAACATCCACAAGATTGCGTTCCACTTATTAACTGATTTGAAGAAATAACACGAGTGTTTCCACATTCACATTTACAAATCCATAATGCATGTCCAGATTGAGCAGTGCCGTTCCTTGCAATAACAAAAAGCCTACCAAACCTTTTTCCTGTTAAATCAATAAGTTTACTCATTTATCCTCCCGTTTTGGTGGGGATATATTTCAATCCCCACCATATCCAACGAATTATGCCCAAGGAAGATCATCAGTTGCGGTTACAGCCACATCAACACCGCCACCGGTAACAGATGCTCTGTTAGAAGGTTCAACCCAAGCGGGCATTTTATCCTGACGGTCTTTGCTAATGAAATAAGCAATCTTTGGTTGAGGTTGTCCCTCGTAATCCTCGTGCTTAATCTTTGCAGCACCAACTTTCCAAATCCACGAACCAATATCGAAATTGCCTTGTGGAATGCCGAAACTATTCCAAAGTTCACCAAGTTTTTGATTTGTAAGTTTTGCATTATCAGGCATAAATACTATGTAATGCCAAATAGTGCTGTTATAACCCGAAACTTCGAGGGTGAGTTTTAGCATCTGATTTCCTGAACGGCTTGTTTGTTCCTCAACATTTGCTATTCTCACTCTGTGGTCGCCGGCAGGAATAGGCTTAAAGCTCTGCTCCTCATAATCTTCTGTGTTAAAATTCCAATTGATACTCATTTTTTATTACCTCCAAATATTGCAATTAGTAAAATTGATATAAATTCTGCTGCAAGGGTTGTTATCACACCCAAGAAAAAGTCACTCACCATTTCACCACCTTATCATCGAAATATGTTGCTTCCATATCAGCCACATGCACGAGAACTGTAAGGGGGTATTTTTCACAAGCATTACCGAACCCCTTAATATCTCCGTCCTGAAATGCTGCCATGTGGTATCTGATTGCTGCTATTTCTTCATCCGTAAGTTTCATAAACTTTTGAATGATAAAAACCGATTTTTCACCATGATTTCCAATAGGTAACTTGTCCTCAATCGCATAGTAAGGAACTCGCACCCACAAGCCATCGGGTTGTTTTACATTTCGGAAATCTATCTTGTAGAAATTTGCTTTACACAAATCGTGCAACAGGGCTACGATAGCCACAGTTTCGGGTGAATAATTTTTTGCTGATTTGGAAAGTCTTTCATACACATTTACCGAATGTTCAACAAGTCCACCCTCATGGTTGCCGTGATATCTTGTTGAGGCGGGAGCCGTGAAGAAATCTGTACCTTTTATATAGTTCAGCAATTCCTCACTACCGGCTCTCTTAATCAAGCTGTAATACCTTAAAAACTTTTCCTTATTTGTTTCCACTAAAGATATCCTCCGGCATACATGACTTGCGGCCCAATGCTTGGTCTTTTGCATACATTGTTGGTCTGCCTTCAAGACTGTAATACCATGCTTTCTTTCCATCTTTTTCGGCGGTATTTATGTATGCAATAATTTGAGTAAGACCCAAGAAATTATCCAAAATCTTATTAGGCAATTTAGGTTGGGTTCTTATGGTTCTTGTACCATCAGGTAGGTTGATTTCCTGTAAATCGGTCCAAGCGGTGAAAATAACATTGCAATCCAACTGTGCAGCCTTTCTTGCAAGTCTTTTAAGTTCTTGATAAACAAGCATATATGCCTGCCTCATATCCTTGTATCTGCCGCTTTCATCAAGTTCCAATATCGCAAGGTCAAATATGTCACTAATGTTATCCACGATAATGTTGTCATATAACTTACTCTCAACCGCCTTATCAAATTGTTTGCTAAAACAATTCTGGTCTTTGTTAAGAGAATCCTTATCCATCCAATGTTCAATAACCTCTATTGTGAGGTTATCTCTCTTGAAATTGTTAAGTACAATGTGAGAGTTATCTGAACATAGCAAGATGTTCTTTTTTCTTTTCTCTGCCTTTACCAAAGTGGTATTTACTGTTTTGCCTCCACCTGAAGGGGCATATACTAATGCGTTCATACTTTAATTCTCCTTTATATATTCCATTTTCCTCGTATTTTTAGATTAAAAAAATTTGTTATTTTTTCGATAAGCCTAAAAAGTTGCTGTCAATGGGTTCTGTTATAATTGCTGTTTCAGTACAATAATTACAATCATATTCTTCGCATCTTTCGGGTTCTATCTCACCATTCTTAATTGCTTGGTATCTTGGTGCATTTTTAATTACCTTTTCAAGAGCCTCATCAAGATCGTATTGTTTTATTTCTGCAACAGCTAAATGTGCCGGTTTTTCTTTTGTTCCTATATCAAGACAAAATGGTAATCTTTTGCCTGTGTTCTGATAAACAATCTCTTGATATACAGCACCCTGAATGTCATATCCCCAATACTTAACCATAGGTTCAAACAGATTTGGACTACGCAAGCTCGCCATATATTTCAAGTCAACAATTATCTTATCAGGATGGTAGGAATCCATTTTTATTTTGAATGGAACTCCTGCAATTTCACCTGTCATTATTGTTTGATGTTTACCAGATAGGTGTTCCATCATTAATGGTTGTTTTTTAATTCTATCGATTGTTTCTAATGCTTGTACTATTGTTGCATAGGGTTTATTGTCTGTATGAAAAATATCAGAATAATAATCCGTTACGAAAGCGACTTGACTTTTCACATCTTCGAGCTTATTCATTGCAACATATATCTTGCTACTCTTTTGGAACAATTCCGAATAATTTTCGGCCACAAATTTGATTTGGGATTTTTTCGTACCCGTTAGCATTTCATCAACAAATGAGCCAAGCAACAAAGCATCAGATTTAGGGCGAACATATTCACCTTTTAATTCTGCCATTGCCATTGCTTCACACTTTTGGAATTGCTTGAATTGTGAAACACTCATAAATGCGTTACTTGCTGCTGCTCCATAATAGTTTTTGTTAGTCAGCTTCATTTTCAAGCACCTCATGAGGCTCTTTTATTTCGGCACAATTCTCGCAACCGATTACATTTCTGTTATTATCAACGAAAATGGTTTCATAGACCTCTTCACCACAAATAGGACAATAATAGTGAACTTCTTCTTTACAAGCCATGCAGCCATCACATTCTACACGAGAATTTTTCACGCACATATATCCCATAATTTCGCACCTCCTATAAACATTATAAAACCAACAAGAATTTGGATTATCATTTGCTTTAATCCAATTGTTCCTAAATCTACGCCACCAACTGAACCTATAATGAGAAAGACACCCATAATTGAAATGATGGCAGATATAAATTTAAGAATTTTCATTTATCTCCCTTCTCTCTAAAGTGTAAGATATTTTCACATTTTCTCGGTTCTCGATAATTTTCATTAAAGTCTTAAATAACAATTCAATATTCAATCAATTTATCCCCATCCTTTTCACTTTCCTCGTATTTTTGAGGTTAAAAAATAATGTCCTTCAGTTCCACCACAAACCCTTTTGATTCGTAAAGGTCAAGCATTTTTACCATTTGTGGAGCTGTAGGAGCCGATGCACCTCTTTCCCATTTATAAATAGTATCTTCTGTAACACCAATAATTTTACCTACCGCTTTTGCAGTCATACCAATGTTGGCTCTACACGCTTTTAATGTAATTTTCATAATTTTCTCACCTCCTTTACCCAAATCTTAACTCATTTCCCTCGTATTGTCAATGAAAATATTCGGTTTTTTGTCATTTTGTTAATATTGTTTAATTTTTCTGCCAAAATTTGTTTATTCTTAACAATCGTATTTACTTGACAAAAATTCGTTTTTGTCTTATCATTATAAAAAAAGGAGTTGAAAATATGAGTAGTAATAGAAGTAGCGACCTTTGCAATATGCAGGTGTTTGCAGAAAATCTAAAGAACTATCTCGCAGAAAGAAAATTAACACAAAAAGAAGTAGCAACAGAAATAAAGGTAAGTACAGGAGTTTTTTGTGATTGGGTTAATGCAAGGGCTTATCCTCGAATGGACAAATTGCAAAAATTAGCAGATTATTTTGGGGTTGAAAAATCAGACCTTGTTGAAAAACATAGTCTTGATAATAAATATTATGTTTCAGGTCAAGCAACACAAATTGCAAAAGAATTAGTAAACAACCCTCAATTAATTTTAATCTACCAATCATTCAAAAAACTTTCCCCTGACAAACAAGCAGTAATTTTATCATTGCTTGAAATTTTATAATAAGGAGGAAAATAATGAGCGAAGTTAAATACGCCGCTGGCTACATTAGAGTATCAACGGCGGAACAAGCAACAAAAGGACTATCAATTGAAACACAAATTGCTGAAATTGAAGCTTATGCAAAAGCACACAATATGAAATTAGAGGATATATACATTGATCGTGGTATAACTGCTCGTAAATCTCTTGAAAAACGTGTAGATTTTATGAGAATGATGCGTGATGTTGAATCTGGAAAAATAAATCACATTATTGTTTTGAGATTGGATAGATTTTTCCGTAATATATATGATTATCATAAAATGATGAATTTGTATCTAACTCCAAATAATTGTGGGTGGTCAGCGGTTAAGGAAAGTTATACAACCGAAACTACAAATGGAAGGTTAATGATAAACCTTCGCCTATCAATAGCAGAGCAAGAATGCGATACTGATAGTGACAGAATAAAAGACGTATTTGAAAATAGAACAAAAAATGGTTTTGCCATATCCGGTTCTCAACCTTGGGGATTTAAGGTGCAAGATAAAAGAGTGGTCATAGATGAAGAAAAAAGGGATTTAATGAATAAATTGCTTGATTATGTTGAATTAAGCAGCTCTGTTCGTGGTACTCTAATATATATGAAAGACACTTATGGAGTAAGTTTTAGTTATGATTCTCTTGCAAGATTATTAAAAAACACCATGCTTTATGGCAGCTATCGTGGTAACGATAATTATTGTGAAGGATATATTACAAAAGAACGCTTTGATAATATACGCCGCTTGTTAGATAAAAACATAAGACAAAAAAAGAACAACTATTATTATGTGTTTTCCGGTTTAATTGTTTGTGATGAATGTAATTACAAAATGGCAGGCGCGCATTATAACGGTTATTCATACTATCGTTGTACTAATCATTATGGAAATAAACGTTGTGACAATGCTGGTGCAACAAATGAGGTATATATAGAAAATTACTTGCTTGAAAATGTTGAGCGTTTGTTAAACGATTATATTGTTAATGTAAAAACGGTGGAAGAAAAAGCAGTTCCAATAAAGAGTAACAAAAAAGCCATCGAAAAGAAATTACAAAAATTAAATGACCTATATGTTAATGATTTTATAGATATGGATAAATATAAACAAGAATACGCTTTGCTTAAAAGTCAAATCATAGATGCCCCTGAAGCGTCAAAAAAAGACCTTACAGACCTTAAAAAATTCTTGGATAGTAACTTTAGGGAAATATATAAAACTCTTTCTATAATGGAAAAACAAGCATTATGGCGAAGTGTTATAAAAGAAATAAGGGTTTATAAGAGAGAAATAGTGAGCGTAGTTTTTTTATAGGACAATTTGTACTAACTACTATGCACCTGTAGGCAATATAGTGTTAGTACAAATAACCAAAACCCTTGCAATACCTATATTATATTGACCTTCCATAAAATGTCAATATAAATAAAACACCGGAGCATTACGCTTCGGTGTTTTTTTCTTATAGAAATTCTTTTCCCATTGGAACAAAGATTGCACTTTGATTATTGAAAATCACTCCACAACCAAGTGTTTCTTTTTGCTTTGCATATTTACCATAAGCGAAAGCATATGCCTCACGATTAACACCACAACCAACATTTATACCGAAAACAGTATCTCTGCTGTTGGCGGAATATTGTACCCCACCAAAACTATGTGAATGTCCTATCGCACAACTCATACGTTCTGCAAGGGCCTTGTTAATTGCACCATTCTTTCCACCCCAATTTACACCATGAGAATATAACACATTATCCTGAATAAACTCACTCCCTCTACAAATCCAACCATCAGGGAGTTCAAGAACATCGTGTAAATCTTTTAAGAATCGTGATCCAATTCCAACACTTGCAGCTTGTCTATTTATTCTCTCATCGTGATTACCGGGAACATAATCAACCTCTGGGAATAATGCGGTGTATATTTTAAGTCGCTGAATTGCAAGGTCCAATTCACTATATGCGCCCAAAGCACACGGCTCTGCACCATGTCTGCTTATGGCATGATTATCAACCAAATCACCTAAACATATTACTTGACCAACCTTATATTTCTTTGCAACATCTTGCAAAAAATATGGAAAGTTAGGGTGGTCAAAAGGACAATGAGGGTCAGAAAACACCAAAATAGGTGAGTTGCTTTTATACCTATCACAACGCCTTATATAGCTTCTAACTTTTTCCTCAATTTGTTTATGGTTTAATTCAGGGAAATCTGGTGCAAGTGCATCACACACTTGCGACCAGCTTTTACCTTCATCAAATTTGAGATGTTCAGCTTTTGCTTTCCAATCGTTTTGCATAACAATCTACCTATTTTATATCACTTGCATTTACCCAACCATAAACAGTTGAGCCGCCACCACTTACCTTAATTAAATGATAAGGATGTTTAGATGTGCCAAGTTGATGTATTTTTGTGATTTTTGCCTTGCCGGGCTTACATGGAGTTCCAATAGGTGCATTGGCAGATATATAATGTTTGTTGCCTATAAAATCAACGATATCTCCCTCTTTGTAAACTTTTGGCTTTGCAACGGGTACAACATTGTCGGCAGGGTTAATCCAACTGCCCGGAACATTGGGGTCTTTGGTGATATTATACATTCCGTTTGTATATCCTTTTGGATATTTATAGAACATATAATATGTACCCTTTTTTACTGTTGTCATTGCGTTTGTATGAGCTTTTGCATCGGCAGCAGTGTTATATCCCTTTACATCTACAACGAGTTTATAGGTGATTTTTTCGGGTGTTGGTGTTGTTTCCTTGCAGCACTCGGCGGGATTATAGATAAATCCCAAGAATTTGCCACCAAATCCCCAATTACCATTTGAACCTTTCTTACGGGTCATAGTATAGAAAGCAGAGCCACCCCAAGCAGATTCGGATGTAAGAACTTCGGTGTTGCTTATAACCTTTTCGACAATGGCTACATGACCAGCACCATCAGAGCCACTCAATGAAGCACCGCCTTGCCACACCATACAAGCACCGATTTCAGGAGTTGTACCTGTTTTAAGGGAACCCTTGTATTGCATAAAGTTCTCTGCATTTACGGGTGCAAGGTATTTACAACTACCCCAATTACCTATCTCATTAAATCTACCATAGGCATAGCCAACACAGTTGGAAAGCACATTACAATCCTTGTCGGTAGGACTACCCTTAATGGCATCAGAATATCCGCCATTTGCTTTACGAATATAATATTTGTTTCTTGCTTCGGGTTTTGTTGTTCTTGCTACAAAAGTTTTATTTGTTGCCATTTTCTTCAGCTCCTTTCTTTTCGTGCTGTGTTCCAAAATAGAAAGCAATAACAGTAGTGAAAATCATAAGGAATTGTTCGCTGTTGATAACACCTGTTATACTCAATATCGCAAACACGATAGTGAGGATAACTGTTACAATACTTTTTACGCTGATAAGGTTAGAAAATTTTTCTTTCATAAAATCACTCCTTAATATCATTTATGTGCAATTCATCTTCAATATAATGCTTAACATCCCCGTTGCCACCAGCTTTGATATAATCACGGCCTGCAATTATTCGTTCACCAAGTGGCATATCACTTGACATTACAGTTAATCTTTTTATGCCTAAATAGTTTTCTCGGCAATGTTCCTCTATATCGGGAATGCTTTCAACATTTTTTATGTTGTTCATTACATATTCTTTTGTTTCTTTTACGTCATTTGTTATGGCGTCAAGAAAACGTACGAAAGCAACAATACCTTTCCACAACGCAACGATAGCGGCAGTTGCGGCTCCAATTTTTACTATCCAATCAAGCCATTCCATATCAACACTCCTCTTGCGTTTCTTCCGCTTCAAGAATAGCATTGTATTCTTCCATAGTGATTTCGTGCCAGTTATCGGGGCTACCGCCAACGCCTAAACGCACTCTGGCGCAGTAAGTGTTACCATCGGTTAATACCATTCCTTTACCAGCGGTTATTATTGTTTTTGTAGTTGTTTCAATATTCATATTTAACCTCCCTATTCAAAAGCAATATTATAGCCATTAGTGTCTGTTGCTATATCGTATGGGCTAATTGCGGTATAACAACACTTTAAGTAGCTCCAACTGTTTGTTGTCGAACCAGTAAATGTTATCGTTCCAGTAGCATAATCTATTGTACCTACTTCTGCACCAGCCCAGTTATTCATAATCTTTCCGTTACCATCATCCACCCATTCACCACTAACTTGTGTTCCACTCTCATCTACTGGGATTAGTATAATTGAATTGGGTTTAATGTTTGTGTGTTGCAGTTGTAAATTGGTTATACCATAAATTGGCTCTATATATTCCGCATCTCCTAAACTCTCCAAAAGGGATAGCGTATCGGTTGCTCCATCAATGCACTTGCTCGGCAATTTTATTGATATACCTTGTCCATTTACATCTATATTACAAGCACCAAGAATTGAGAGCAGAGATTCTTTGGAAAGTTTAGTTGAATAATGAATATCAAAGCCGTTTTGACCGATAGTGCCTATAATTTTTATATTGACTAATTCAAAACAATTATT
>JAEIGA010002904.1_pt1 | contig 27007 bp, 24 predicted proteins | sample 9270691 | NCBI WGS metagenome assembly JAEIGA01 (sample SAMN17057246, study PRJNA624740) | gut metagenome | biome: biome; isolation source: fecal sample | host: Bos grunniens | place: China: Xizang | collected 2019 | reverse complement strand
TTGGTGTAAATGGTGCAGGAAAGACTACGACAATCAAAATACTTTCCTGCCTGACACAACCAACAGCCGGAAATGCCTTTGTGGGCGGTTACGACGTTATAAAAGAATCAAAACAAGTTAAACGTCTAATTAGTGTTTCTCCACAAGAAACCGCCATTGCACCGGGTCTTTCCGTAAAAGAAAATTTAGAGTTGATTTGCGGTATTCATGGATTTTCAAAAGAAAAAACCTCTGCAAAAATCGCAGAGTTGTCGGAACAATTTGCTTTGAAAGATGTTATGAACAGAAAAGCAGGTAAGCTATCTGGAGGATGGCAACGCCGTGTTAGTATTGCAATGGCACTAATCAGCGAACCGAAAATTTTGTTTTTAGATGAGCCTACGCTTGGACTTGATGTTATAGCAAGACACGAGCTTTGGGAAAAAATACGTTCACTCAAAGGTAAAATTACTATTATCTTAACTACGCACTATATGGAGGAAGCCGAGTCGCTCTCTGACCGCATCGGTATTATGAAAAACGGCAAACTTCTTGCTGTAGGAACGGTAGCAGAACTTAACGAAAAAGCGAATACAAGCGACTTTGAATCGGCATTTGTTTCCATCGTAAAGGAGGAAATGTAATGAGAATAATGACTTTTGCGAAAAGATGTACAAAAGAGATTTTACGCGACCCTATCAATCTTGTCTTCGGCTTGGGCTTTCCATTAATTTTATTATTACTTTTAAGTATTATTCAAGCCAATATTCCCGTAAGCCTATTTGAAATAGACGCCTTGGCTCCCGGTATTACCGTATTCGGGCTATCGTTTATGACATTGTTTTCAGCAACCTTGGTTGCAAAAGACAAAGAAAGTTCATTTTTACAAAGACTATATACAACACCTCTTACAGGGTTTGATTTTATACTGGGATATATGCTTCCATTTATCCCGATTGCACTCGGACAGACCATCATTTGCTATCTAGTAGCAATTCCTTTAGGACTTACATTAAGCGTAAATATTCTTTATGCAATTATTGGAATGATTCCAATAACTATTTTCTATATCTCGCTTGGACTTTTGTGTGGCAGTGTACTTGGAGTTAAACAGGTAGGGGGTATCTGTGGTGCATTACTTACCAATTTATCAGGATGGCTTTCTGGTGTATGGTTTGATCTTACGCTTATGGGCGAATTTTTCGAAAAAATAGCAAACTTACTCCCATTCGTTCACGCAGTAGAAATGGAAAAAGCATTGTTAAGTGGAGATTTCGGACTTGTCAGCACACATATTTTGCCTATAGCTCTGTATACTGTAGCAATAGCGGCACTTGCGGTGTTCTGTTTCCTTAGACAAAAGAAAAAACAATAAATTTTTTTAAAATGAAATACAAGATTATCATTAACAAGGATGTCGAAGAAGAAACAGTAAATCCAATAAAAAAGTCCTCGTTTCATTATGGAACGAGGGCTTTTTTATTTCGCCAAAATCCGTGAAAGTTTAGTTATTTTCAAAAAATTTTTGATTAATTTTCCGAGTATAATAAAATCAGCCCCTCACAAAGATTAAATCTTGAAAATTGAACAGATCTAATTGTGTTCATATACTATCAGTCGACAAGCATTTATAAGTACCGTTTTAAGTATTGATATCCTCCATAAGAGTTTTGATAAAAACTCTTTATCTAATTTACATATGTAAGGTACGATCATCAGTTTTAAGTAAACAAAAAGCGGAAGATAAACTCCTTCCGCTTATACGTCGACATGATTTTCCCACTAAGGATAATAGAATAATGAATTCAGTATTTTTATTTTGTACCGAATAATCTATCTCCACAGTCACCAAGGCCTGGAACAATATATCCTTTTTCATTTAATCTTTCATCTTTAGCAGCTAAGAAAATATCTACATCTGGATGATTTGATTGTAAAGTTGCAATACCTTCATCTACACCAACAAGGCCGATATAGATGATTTTTTTAGCACCACGTTCTTTTAAGATTCTAATGCCAGCTTCTGCAGAATTGCCTGTTGCAAGCATTGGATCGACTAATAATACAGTTGCTTCTTTAACTGTAGGTGGCATTTTAATAAAATAGCATTCAGGTTTTAATGTTTCTTCGTTTCTAAATAAACCGATATGCCCGATTTTTGCAGTTGGAATTAATTTATGAATTCCATCTACCATACCAAGGCCAGCTCTTAGAATTGGAACAATAACAACTTCTTCTGCAAGTGTTTTTGTAATAGTTGGCTGAATTGGAGTTACTGTTTCGATTTCTTTTGTTTTAAGATCTCTTGTAACTTCATATGCCATTAATGATGCAATTTCACTAACTGTTTCTCTAAAATCTTTTGTATTAGTATTAGCACAACGGATAATAGATAATTTATGATCGATAAGTGGATGATTAAATACTGTAACTTTACTCATTATGTTATTCCTCTTTCTTATAATTTTTCTCTAATCTTTTGTTCAAGCTCATTTGCTAAAGCTGTATTTTCTTTAAGTAGTTGTTTTACATTTTCTCTACCTTGACCTAAACGTTCGCCATTGTATGAGAACCAAGCACCGCTTTTATCAACAATTTCAAGGTTAGATGCAATATCAAGAATTTCTCCTTCTCTTGAAATACCTTTTCCATAAATTAAATCAATTTCAGCAGTTTTAAATGGAGGTGCTACTTTATTTTTAACAACTTTAACTCTTACTAAATTACCAATTGCTTCAGTACCTTGTTTAATTTGATCAACTCTTCTAATATCAAGTCTGATAGTTGCATAGAATTTTAAAGCTCGACCACCACTTGTTGTTTCAGGGCTTCCAAATAAAACACCAACTTTTTCTCTTATTTGGTTAATAAAGATTGCAACTGTTTTAGTTTTATTAATAATACCTGCAAGTTTTCTCATCGCTTGGCTCATAAGTCTTGCTTGAAGACCAATATAAGAACTTCCCATATCGCCTTCAATTTCAGCTTTTGGAACTAAAGCTGCAACTGAGTCAATAACAATAATATCAATTGCATCACTTCTTACAAGTGCTTCAACGATTTCTAAAGCTTGTTCACCATTGTCTGGTTGAGATAAAATTAAGTTATCAATATCAACGCCTAATGCCTTTGCATATGTTGTATCAAGTGCATGTTCAGCATCAATGAATGCTGCATACCCACCATTTTTTTGAGCTTCTGCTATTGCATGAAGGGCAAATGTTGTTTTACCACTTGATTCAGGACCATAGATTTCAATGATTCTTCCTTTAGGATAACCACCTGCACCTAGAGCAACGTCAAGAGCAATTGAACCACTTGGAATAACATCAATTTTTTCAAGTGATTGATCACCAAGTTTCATGATTGAACCTTTACCATATGCTTTTTCGATAGTTTTAAAAGCATCGGCTAAAGCTTTTTCTCTTTCGCTATTTTTCTTTTCGTTTTCTATATCTTCCATTTTAACTTGTTTAACTTTTGATTCAGCCATATATATCTCCTAATTAAATCTACTTTGTGTTTTTATCGTAGAATACATCTTTGTTTTTAATAACGTAATCGGCACCACTAATAACAGTTAATACCAACATAACAAATAAGGCAATTTTACATATTACAATATAAGCAGTATGTAGTTCTGTCATACCAGTTGATGCTGCACCGAATACAAGTACAACTATAACTGCAATATATTGAGCAATTGTTTTCGCTTTACCAAGCTTACTAGCAGCTACAACTGTTCCATTAGTTGCTGCCATATATCTTACACCTGTAACAATAAATTCACGTGCAAGTACAACAACTAACATCCACCATTCAAAAATATCTCCAGGATCTTTTGTAAGTGTTGTTTTATTTAAATAGTTTTGATGTAACATTAATACAAATACAGTATACACTAATAGTTTATCTGCAAGAGGATCTGCAAACTTACCAAAGTTTGTAACAAGTCCCTTTTTTCTTGCTATTGCACCATCTAAATAATCTGTAAATGCTGCTATACCAAAGATTACTAAAATAATACAGTTTAAAATAGTAAATGTTGGTAAAAAGTTAAACACAGGCTTTGCAAAAACATCAGCATGGTTTGCACAAAGCATATATACAACAACAATAACAGGAACTAATATAATTCTTAATAATGTTAATTTATTCGGTAAATTCATTGTAATTTTATTTTTTGGTTCGATTTCTTTTACTTCTTTTTTATTTTTCTGAGTTTCTTTTTTCATATTTTTATTTCTCCAGTTCTTATTTATTATACCATATTTTTAGTTTTTTTGCAACCTATTATATTTGAAAATAAAAAATAGCTTAGTAATAATCTAAGCTATTTTATCTGCTAATTTTTCTAATAATTCACTTATTTTATTTGCTATTTTATTAGGTAAATATTCTTTAGGTTTAAGATTAATGTTTTCATAATTATTGCCTGGGATAATAATATTTTCTTCAAACTCTTCTTTTGCGTCTTCAAACAAATCACTAGGCGTAGTTTTAATGTCATTACTACTTCCTATTTTAATTCCCACCAATAAAACAAGTAATAAAAATAGTATACTTGCTACTTTTTTCATATTCTGACCGTATCCATATTTTCAATATCATAAAAGTAAATAAAATAAATTATATATCTAAATATTTGTTTAAAATATTTAATCACTATATCTTTATCATATTCTTTATTTCCTAAAGATATATATACGCTTTCATCTACATCTGTTGTGATTTTATTAAATGTATTAAAAGTTTTGACAAAACAACAAACAAAACAAATACCTGCAATTAAATAAATGAAATGTATTATTTTACTCATACTTAATCTTATTCACTATATCCATTAAATAGACCTTCATGTAAAGATAAATCAATTCCATTTGCAATAATTTTTGTTAGATCTCCAATTACTTCGTCTATTTCTTTTGGAGTTACCATCATATTATATCCACTTGGCTCTAATATATCTTTGATTAGGCTTCTTTTCATATTTTCATCTAAAGAACCAAACTCTCCTAAAAACTCTACTTCATTAATTCTTTTTAAATGAATTAATAACTGTTCCATAATATCATATGTTACTGTCACTGAATCTACAACAGTTGGAACACCAATTGCAATAACAGGAACGCCAAGTGTTTTTTTACTTAATTCTTTTCTTTTGTTCCCAACACCAGATCCTGGATTAATTCCACTATTAGTTATTTGGATTGTTTTATTTACTCTTTTAATAGCACTAGTTGCAAGAGCATCTACTGCAATTACAAAATCGCAATCAATCTTTTTAACAACTGATGAAATAATATCGTATGTTTCTATACCTGTTGTACCCATAACACCAGGTGATATTGCACATACATTACTAAAGCCTTCACTTATTTTATCAAGTTCATAAAGATGCCTTGTAACAATAATATTATCAATAACACTTGGTCCAAGTGCATCAGGTGTTACATTCATATTACCAAGGCCAACGACTAAGCATTTTTTATTTTTTAGATTCATTTTTTCAATCATTCTTATTAAGACTCTTGCAAAAACTTTTTCAAGTTTGATACATGTGGCAGTATCATCAATATCAACATCCGTTAAATCAATAGTATGGTATGTTCCCTTATTCTTGCAGATTTCTTTAGATGTAGATTCATCAATTACATGAGTATATACTTTTATATTATCAATAACTTCTACTTCCTCATTTAGAACTTTATTATCTTTATTTTTTTCATCATATGCAAGATCTGTTCTTACAGAATATCTAAATTCATTCATTATCTCACCTCATGATAGTAATTCCCGGTTTTAGGAATATTATTTATTTATTTTCTTTTTACTTTAATCTTTTTTTAAGAAATGATATAATGAATTAACAAAGAGGTGAAATTATGGCTATTAATCCAAACGACGAACAAGTCTACTTATTCACTGGTACTTCCGAAATATTTATTAAAAACCGAATGAATCGCATCATTCAAGGATACGATCCAAAAGAAACATCAGTTATTAGATACGATATGGAGTCTACTCCTTTATCTCATGTTTTAAATGATATTCTTACAATTCCTTTTTTAGAAAAACAAAAGATTATTATTTTAAGAAGACCACGTTTTTTAAAGAATATTCATCAAGATGAAAAGAATAGTGTAAAAGAGTTTATTAAATATTTAAAGAATCCACTTGATACAACTATCTTACTTATTGATGCAACAAATATGAATATCTCAAATACAAATGAAGTGTACAAGGTATTAAAAAACACTGCCTTCATAGTTAACTATGACAATTCTGAAGAAATTGAAATTAAGGGTTGGATTATTAGAACTCTTGCACTTAATAATGTTGAGATTAAAGATGATGCATTAACTTTATTCTTAGAGTATTTAAATAACGATCAATCAAGAATGGAACATGAAATTGATAAGCTTATCGCATATGGCGCAAGTGAGGGAGTAATAACTACTTCTGATATTAAGACTTTAATTTCTCAAGATATCAATAAAGAAGTTTATAATTTAATAAAAGAAATTATTAAACGTGATAGTGTTAAAGTAAATGAAATTTATAATAAGCTTGCAAGCAACACTAAAGATGTTATGGGGATTATATCTTTAATTTCATCAACATTCAAAGATTTACTAACAACTTCAAGACTTCTTAAAAAAGGGTATAGTCAAAACGATATAGCAAAGTTCTATGGTATCTCATCTGGTAGAGCATATTATGTTGTAAAAGATGCAAAGTCATTTAAAATGGAAGACTTAGAAGAAAACGTAAATAAACTTGCTGAACTTGATTTTAAAATAAAGAGTGGCCAAATAGATAAGAATACTGGAATCGAATTATTTTTACTAGAAATATAAAAACCTATTAACTCTTAAATAGAGTTAATAGGTCTTTTTTTATTCCCATTTACCGTATAAAGTAATATTGCCTGTTGTACCTTTTTCGATTTTACCAATTCTATTGATGCATTCTTTTTCTAAATACCAACCAACAAATACTTTACCTTCAGTTTTAGCATCTTCTAATATAATTTCATCTACTACTGTATATTCACTTACAGATGGAAGAGTAATTTCACCTTCATATTCTGATATTTCAAAGTATGATGGATATGAATTGAAAGCTGTAATATTAGTTCCTTTTGCCCATTGATGGAATCTAAAGAAAATTTGAACACGGTTATTAGATGCTTGACTAAATGTCTTAGAATAACCACTATAGCTTGTATTCATAGCATTTAATAAATATGCATTCATTCCAATATATTTAGTACGATATGGTTCAGAGTTTAAGAAATATGCTTCATCGACTTCTGGAATATAATCTTCTGAGTTAGTTCCAGAGATTGGTTTATAAATTAGTGAAGATAAAGCACTTTCAAATACATATAAGTCTAATGCTTTTAACTCATCTACTGTAGAGAATGTTGCAGTACCATTAGAAGTTGTATTTCTCTTAACTGTATATACACCATTTGCTTCTGAAATATATTCAATATTGTCTTTGTTTGCAACAAGCCAGTTAAAGAAATCAGTATAGAAAGCATTTACGAAATCTTCTTTTGTTGCAAATGTTTTTTCAGATATAACATCTAAATTAGCGTTATATGAAATTGTATATTTATCAATTTCATAAACAGCTTTAACTGTCATATCGCTTGTAACATTTTTAAGATCTTTATCCCAACCAACAAATTTATATCCTTTAACGTTAGGAGCTTTAGGAGCACCAGCAGTTTTACCTTCTTTAACGTATACTTCTTTAATTAAGTTATCGTTTTGGTCAACGAATGAAACAGTATAGATTTCTCCTTCACCAGTTTCATAGTGTTTTAATTTGGACATTGTATGCCAGTCAACAGTTACAAAGTCAACACCAAGGTCGATCCATTTTTGTACATCTTTATAATCTGTATATTGTGTAAATGTATATGTAGAAACCTTAATTCCTTCTGCTTGATATTTAGCAATCCATTCTGGAGTATTTTCAGTTTGACCATTACCATAAGTTACACAAATGCTAATATCTAAATCGTATTGAAGACATCTATCTAAATATGTTTGGCTAGCACAAGAGTCTACTAAATATTGACATTCAACGTTTGCATATCCATTTTGTCTTGTCCAAATTAAACAATTATATGCAGAAGCTAATAAAATACATTCATCAATTAAACCTGCATCTTCAATTGTTTTCATAAGTCTTCCCATATTTGATTGGTCAGAGTTTGTTAAACCAGTACCTGATTTAAGTTCAATTACAGGACGAACACCATATTCTTTACAAATTTCTAGATATCTTTCTAAAGTACAAATTGTTGATTTGTAAACTTTATTACCTTCAAACTCACCATGTAATAATGGATATGTTCCACTACCAGATTTAGTAGTTGTGTGTACAACATCTTTTAAATCAGCATAGTTTGTAGATGCAATTGTTACTCCACCAAATGTGTTATCATGACTTAATACAAATACACCATCTTTTGTAACTTTAACGTCAATTTCAATTGCTTGGTATTTTAATACGCTTGCTGCATAAAGAATAGCTTCTTCAGAGTTCATAACACCATAGTAAGAACCACCATGACCAATAAAACTTGTTACATAATCCCAGATTACATCTACTCTTCTTTCTTTAACAGTTTCATTACCACTTAAGTCACTTACACGATAAGTTAAAATATAAGTTCCACGAGTTTCGTTATCAACTTCACCTTCAACAATGATACTGTCAGTTAAGTTACCATCAATTTCATCATATGCAGTTACGCCTTCAAGTGGATCAAATTTCTTGAATGTATTTAATTTAACACTATTATCACTACCAAAGTCAATAACTGGTGCTACTTTATCTTCAACATAAGGAATAGCTTCAGTTTCTTTTTCTCCACAGTGGCAAGATCTTTCTTTTAACCCTTCAGCTTCAGGTGTAGCTTTTTTAACAACTTTCCATTCACCAAAGTCATGTCCTAATTCAGCTACTTCTTTGTCTTTGTAAGAATCAGAACATTCACAAGTATATAAAGTATATCCTTTTTCTGTACATGTAGGTTCTACTACAACACTTTTATATTCATGTGGAAGTTCACTAACATAATTATCTTTATATGATTCTCCACAACGACATGCATGTTCAGTATAACCTTTTGTTGTACATGTTGGTTCTACTACATTATCAACGAATTCATGAGTGTGTTGAAGTTTTGTTATCTTCTTTGTTTCTTTTTCTCCACATTCACAAACTCTTTCTTGTTCGCCTTCAGCTTCTTCTGTTGGAGCTTTAGTTTCTACCCATTCTCCAAATGAGTGACCTAATGCTTTAACATAATTATCATCATAAGTTTCTCCGCATTCACAAGTATATTTTGTGTATCCTTGTTCTGTACATGTTGGATCAACTTTTTGCTCAGCGTAACTATGTTTATGTGGTTCGTTATTACCATTACAAGCACATAATGTTACAGCTAGCATAATTAAGCATAAAATTAAGCTTACTTTTTTCATTTCAATTCTCCTGTTTCATTATTATTTTTTAATTTTATTTTTATGATATTTATATATTTCTTCAGTCGCAAAATGGAATTTTGTTAATACATTATCAAAATTAACTGGATTAACAAAGAATGTATCATTGTCAGTCGATATATCTAAACAATCTCCACATTTACGATAATCATACTCAATGTGGCAACTATTCATTTCAATTGGTTTTCTAATTACATCAACGTCTTTTTCTCCATCATTGTATACTAAATGAAGCCCTTCATTGATGTCATGAATAAGTTTTCCACGCCCCAGTTTTATCCATTTTTTTGTATTTGGAAGTCCATATACATTCACATCATCTTCAAAGTGATATGTACCTTCTTCAATTTGCTTAATTACATTTGCTCTTTCCCAGTCAAACCAGTCAGTAACGCTTGTAAATGAATCTTCTTTATTTATACAACTTAAAGTTGCATCTTCATTATAATTCCATTTAGTATTACATTCTTTACACCAAATAGAAGTTTCACCAGATGCCATACTAAATTCTTTTTCACAACATGGGCATTGGTATAATATTCTATGCAAACCTTCCGCGCGTCTTTCATCAGTGATTTTAATTCTTTGTTCTTTAACAAAATCATATTCATTAAAGTATAGTGCTTCTTTAATCTTTGTATTAATTTCTTCAATTGAAAGAGATGCAATCTCTTCTTTTGTAAGCAGACCTTTAATATTTGCAACAAGTGGAAATTTATCTTTTATTTTTCTTTTATGCCATTGTGGTGTTCTAATATAGTTACCATGCATTGTACATGTTTCTACAGGAATACCAAATAACTTAATCATTTTTCCTAATGATTCAGGTAACAAAGATAAACGACCTTCTAATGTATATCTTGCCTCAGGATACATTATCATATCTTGTTTTAATTCTTTAACAGATTTTTTAATATTTTTTACTAATCTTAAATCATTTGTAAACTTACGTTTAATAATTGCTCCATAATTTCTCATGATGAATTCTTGTAAGAATATTGTTACATCAGCATCCATTACACCATCTATTGAAATTACATAATTAAATTTTCTTTTTCTACGAAGTTTTGATGTTAAGAATAGAAAATCTAAACGATTCATATGATTACAAAGAACAATATGTGGTTCTTCAAAATCTGGATGATCCATTCTTTCATAAACATATTTTACTTTGTCGCCGCCATAAACAATTTTAGTTGCAGTTGTCAATATAAATTTTACAATGCCATTTTGTTTTTTAGGGCCTGCATATAAGTCTTGTCTTTTTAATTCACTAAATTTCATATATTCCCTCTCTTTGTTTAATTATACCACAAAGATTAATAAAATTACAACCAAAGACTTTTAAATAAAAAAAGAGTCATTTTCTGACTCTTTTTATGCTAAAGTATTTAAATGACCTGCTAAGCGAGATTTTTGTCTAGCAACATAATTTTTGTGATGAACACCTTTAGAAATTGATTTGTCTAATTTCTTACAAACAAAACTATAAGCTTCTGTAGCTTTTGCTTTGTCACCTTCTGCAACTGCAGCTTCGAAAGCTTTAACAGCTGATTTTAAAGATGAATTGAAAGATGCATTCATTAATCTTTTTTTGTTATTAGTAATATCTCGTTTCTTTTGTTGTTTAATGTTTGCCATTATTACACCTCCACGAATTAACGCATATATTATATCATAATAATATTAAAAGGTAAAGTAAAAAGAACATTAATTTAGCCATCAATTTGAAATTTAACTCTAAATTTCTTTGTGAAAAATGTTTTATAAAACGTAATTGTATACTTATCTATTGTATAATAGACTTCATAGTTTTTAAGACGCATCTTCGTATATACGTTTGGAAAACCAAAAGTATTTTTGCTTCCACACATTGCAACGCCAATATCAAAACTTACTAACTCTAACCATTTTTCTTTTGTCGATGTATTTGATGCGTGATGTGCAATCTTAAGTATATTGGTATCAATCCTATTTTCAAGCTTTAGCAGTCCTTCTTCAGCTTGTTTTTCAATATCCCCAGTAAAAAGAAAAGAAACATCATCTAAATACATTTTAAAAACAAGACTATTATTATTTACATCATTCATATTATACTCAGGCCAAATAACATCAAAACGAATATTTTCAACAGAAAAAATAGTTCCTCTTTTAACAAGTTTATATTTATTAAAGTTATTTTTCTTTAAAATATTATAAGTATTTAAATCATATACGCTTAATACAACACACCTTACATCGAAGTTATTAATTAGTTTTTCTAAATTACCATTATGATCGCTATCACCATGAGAAATTATAATTAAATCTATTTTTCTAATACCTTGTTTTTGCAAATAACTTACTACGGAATCATCTGTATCAATTCCTGTATCAATTATTATATTACTTTTATTAAATGCAGTCTTTATGTGAGTTGCATCACCTTCAGCTACATCTAAAAACACTACTTTATCATAGATATCAATATTTGCTTTATAATACCAGCAAACTAAAAATAAAAGCGGAAAAATTAAAAGATATATTTTTTTATTTTCTAACCAATAAACACTTAAAAAAAGAATAATATAATAAGCAAGCATTGAAATCGTATTAAGAGAAGGGACTATTAATGTAAAAAAGTTTATTCTCCCTAAAAAATTAATTGAAGATGAAAAAAAGATATATATAAATCCTACGAAGTTTTCTAAGAAAGGACAGAAGCTTATTATCAACGATATTGGTAAAACAATATAACTAACAAAAGGTATATAGAAAATATTATAAATGATACTTAATAAATTAATACTACTACTTATATTAACCACTATAGGCAAAGTTATAATAACGCTTAAACAACTTATAATAATATTATTTAATATGTAAACAAATATATTTTTCTTATTTATTAATATTGGATTAATTATTATTATCATTGTTGAAATTAAATACGTTAAAATAAAACTATACTGAAAAGCAAAAAAAGGATTAATAATTAAGACAATAATCATATTGATAATTATTTTATCTAGAGATGTTGTTTCATTTTTAATAATATTTTTCAAGATATATGCAAAACTAACTCTTAAAACTGATACCATAAAATTTGTTATTACTAAATAACCACCAAGAAATAAGTAAATAATAAAACGTTTCTTATTTTCTTTTAGTGGTATTTTTTTTAGAATGTTTTCAAGAATACCTGTAATAATTCCTACATGTAATCCCGATACAACAAACAAATGACTTATTCCAACATTTTTAATATTAGTTGAAAGTTCTTCAGGTATATCATCTTTTACACCAATAACAAGAGCTTTTATAATTTCGCTATTTTTAAAATATCTATCGTAGTATTTGTTTAAATATGCATTAACACAGCTTAAACTAAATCCTCCAGATATATATTTAATACTAGTTACATCAAGAAGTCCTATAATATTTTGATATTTAAGATATTTCTTATAATTAAACCCTCCTGGGAGTATGTTCCTTTGTTTGTTTTATAACTTTTGCATTAATATAATATATATCTCCTACATTAAAGTATTCATCTTTGTTATAGTATATATATTTATAGATACCATCTTTAAACAGGACATATTGATAGTTTTCTTCATTTCTAACCTTGTCTACAATAAGTTTTTTATTAATTGTTGTAGGAGCCATATTATAAATTATACATTTTGATATATATATACTAGATAGCACCAGAGTAATAATTAAAGTAATAATAAATAATACTTTATGTTTTATTAAAGCATATACTAATAAAGCAATAAGTAAAAAAAGAATTATTATATTATAGGTATTAAAAAACAAAAACAAAAGAATAATAGATAGACCTATAATAAACAGATTACCTTTTAAATTATTAAACGCAAACCATCTCTTTAATTTTTTCATATACTATATCGCTTATACCATTTACTTTTTTAAGCTCTTCGATATTACTAAATCTACCAATTTGATTTCTGTAATCTATTATTTTTCTTGCTTTACTTTCCCCAATTCCCGGTAGCGTCATTAAATCATCGAGACTTGCTTTATTAATATTTATTAAGTTGGAAATATAAGTTGAAGAATTAGTGTTTTCATCTTTTTTGGGAATAATTATTAACTGATTATTAGATATTATTGATACTAAATTTATATTACTAGTATCTGCGTATGGGCTAAATCCCCCCGCAAGTTTTATAGCATCAATTAATAAAGCACCTTCTTCTAAGGTATAAATACCTGGATATATTACTTCTCCTTTTATTTCAATAATCAGGTCATTCCTAGAAGTAATTATGCTACTTTCTTTAAATGTAATTTCTTCTTTACAGCTAGATAATATTAATGTTAATAACAATAGAATTAATACTTTTATATATTTCATAAAACACCTCTACCTAATATTTAGTAAAGGTGTTTAAAATTCCATTTGTTACTATAATATTTTAAAAACTAAATCATAATAAAAACTAAAATACTTAATAAAACTGCTTATTGCAAATAAAGAAAAAGGAATTAATAAAATCATTACAAACATGTTTGCAACAAACATATTTTTTTTGCTTTCTTTAGAAATTATTATTTTAAATAATATAAATCCAAAAACAGTTCCTAAGATATTAGATATTATATCGCTTGTTGAAAAGCCTCCTAAAAGTGTCAATAATTGAATAACTTCAAAACAAAATGAAGCTTCAAAACCAATTAGTAATATATGATATATTTTTAAATCTTCTTTTAAAAATAATATCAAAAACCCAAATGGTATAAATAATATGATATTTAATAAGATATCTCTAAAGTCAAAACTTTTAAAAGGTACAATAAATAATAATAACCTATCAATAATTCCCATATTCTTTAAAATATGATAATTATCTTCTAATGAATCAATATCACTATATTTTAATAATACCACCCAAACAAGTACAATTAAATATAAAACAAACGATAATAAAAAATATACTTTTGTTTTAGTTTTTATAAAAACCACCTCATATATTATTTTATCCATCTATTTAGTTTTGTTACATAAAAAAGTTTCATACTAAAAAGTATGAAACTATTCGGCGCAACATGTATTTTGACTATCGGTTTTACATTGATGGCCTACATTATCCATCATATTTAATCCTTCTTGCATCAAGCATTTGCCTTTTTTCATAACTGCTTGACGGTTCATTAGCATCCAAATTCCAAGTACTGTTAAACCGCCTAATGCATAAGCGGTAGTAATCTTCATTGGTTCTGCAAAAACATTTCTAAACATAAATGCACCTCTTTGATTTTTCATAAGGTGTTAGGTCTTTCAAGTTAACAAACTAAAGTAAAAATCACCTTATGTACTTATAGTATAAGGTGATTTTTATATTTTATAATTGACAATTTATGACATTATTCGAAGTCACTTATTGAAAGCTTTCCAAAATCTTTTTCGCCGATTGTATCAAAAGCACTTTCGGAATCAATAATGTCAATATTCTTTTCTTGATCTTTATCTAAAATACTATTATCGTGAAGATATTCAATAATCTTATCTTTTAGAATTGTATTACGATTTGCTTCAATTCTAGTTGCGCCCATTTGAAGAGCTTTAACATCGCCTATCAAGATAAGTGATTTCTTAGCTCTTGTAACTGCAGTATAGATAAGCTTACGTTTTAGCATAACAAAGTGCATTGTACTAACTGGCATTATTACAATGTCAAATTCTGAACCTTGAGCTTTATGTACGCTTACCGCATAAGCAAGTGCAATATCTTCTAGTTCTTCTAGTTCATATTCAATTATTCCGATATCAAACATTACTGATAATCCAGATGGTTTTGAGTTTTTATATTTAATAGTTAATACCTCACCAATATCACCATTCATAATATTTTTATCAGCTCTATTTACAAGTTGGATTACTTTATCATTTGGTCTAAAGGTTCTACCTAAATGTTTTATTTCTTCAAGTTCACCTTTTGAAGGATTTACAAGTTCTTGAATTTGATTATTAATTTCGTTAATCCCAGCAACGCCTCTATACATTGGAACAAGAATTTGAATATCTTTTTGAATATCTTTACCCTTTTCGACTGCTCTTTTAACAAGATCAACAAGAAGTGGCATAATGTGTTCATTATCGGTTTGAATAAAGTTTCTATCACTTCTTTTTTCAAAAATATTTTCTGGAACAATTCCTTCATTAATACTATGAGCAAGTTTAACGATTGATGAATCTTCTGCTTGTCTATGGATTTTTGTAAGTCTGATTGTTTTAATCTCTTTAGAATTAATTAAATCTTTTAATATTTGACCAGGCCCAACAGATGGTAATTGGTCTACGTCTCCTACGATAATTACTCTTGCATCAGGATGCATTGAAGTAAATAAACGATGTGCAAGTGATAAATCCATCATTGAAGCTTCATCTATAATAATTAACCTTGCACTTGTTTTATTATATTTATTAAAAGTAAACTTATTACCGCCCATATATCCTAAGAATTTATGAATAGTTTGAGATGGCATAAGTGTAGTTTCCTTTAGTCTTTTAGCTGCACGACCAGTTGGAGCTAGTAATGCAATTTCATTTGCAAGACTTGTTGAATCATTATTTAACTTTAAATATAAATTTATTATTGCATGAACTATCGTTGTTTTACCAGTTCCCGGTCCACCTGTAACAATTACAAGCGGTTCTGTGAAGGCAGAAAGAATAGCTTTTTCTTGTTCAGCGTTAAAATCAAGGTGAGATTCACTCTTAACTTTATTGAATTGCTTAGCGATTTCTTCCGGTGTATATTGTGGATTTGTATTTTCTTTTGTAATTAGTTTTGTAATTGTTTGTGCAAGTTCAAGTTCTTCTTTATAAAGTGTATAGTCAAAAATCATTGATTCATTGTTGATAACATCAATATAAATTTTTGATTCTATTTTCAAATCTTCTAAAATATTTTCAAAGAATTTTGCTTCAACTTCTTCTTCTAAAAAGCTAACAACACGTTCGTACAGTATCCCTTTTTCAACAAAACTGTTGCCAGAATTATAGATCAGTTCTTTTAAAATATAACAAACAAGAGCTTTTAATCTAATCTTATCAGTTTTCTTTACACCTAGTTTTAATGCAAAAATATCATTTTTCTTAAAGCCGAAACGTTCAACATGGTCCATAATTATATAAGGATTTTCTTTTACCATATTAATAACTTCAGATCCAAATATCGATATTATTTTATGTGCTGTATCTAAAGTAATACCATTTTCTAAGAAGAAAACTGTTGCTTCTTGACTAATTAAATCCGATTTTATTCCTTCTTTAATTATTTCTTTTTGTTTTAGTGTAATATCTACCCCATCTAATACATCTGGGTTTTCCTTGATTTTTGATATTGCATCAAGTCCAAGTGTTTCGATAACAATTTTAGCAGCCTTTATTCCCACACCAGGAAATAAATCACTTGATAAGTAACTCATAATACCATATGCACTTGCAAATTCTTTTCTAGCAAAAGTTTCAAAAGCAAATTGAAGTCCATAATTTTTATTTTTAACAAACGCACCTGTTAGTTCGTATTCTTCATCTTCGACAGGTTTTCTATCAAATGTACCAACTATTGTTAAGGTATTACCAATTAATTTGTTTTTCTTTTGAGCAATTGTTTTATCACTATAGTCAATTTCTAAAAGACCAACGGTATAACCGTTGTCTTTATTATAATAATTAATTCTAACGATTGTTCCGTTGATCTTTTCCATTTATTCACCTCTAGTAATTACGTTTTATGTCATTCATATATACTTCATCAATGGTACCAGAACCAAGACAGTATTCTCCTCTATAGAATACACATGCTTGACCTGGTGTAATTGCCTTTGTTGGAACATCAGTTATTACTTCTACTTTATTATCACTTAAGAAATGTACTGTAATTCCAACATCAGGTTGACGATATCTAAATTTAGCTGTAATATGTTCGCCTTCTTCTATATCATTATTAATAATATTGACATCTGTTAAGATTACACGATTAGCAAATAGCATATCTTGCATATCGCCTTGGCCAACAATAAGCTCATTCTTTTGAGCGTTTTTACCAACGACAAACCAAGCTTCTCCTGGCCCACCGATACCAAGTCCTTTTCTTTGACCAATTGTATAATACATTACGCCATCATGACGTCCAACCACTTCTCCATCAACTGTAACCATGTTACCAGGTTTAGCAGGAATGTAGTTTGACAAAAACTCTTTAAAGTTTCTTTCACCGATGAAACATACACCAGTTGAATCCTTTTTCTTTGCAACATCTAAATCGTACTTTGTTGCAAGTGCACGAACATCAGGTTTTTCCATTTCTCCGATTGGGAATAATGCATATTTTAATTGTTCACTTGTTAAACCCGATAAGAAGTATGTTTGATCTTTATTTGCATCAAGCCCTCTTAACAGATAATGTTTATCAGAGTGAATTACTCTTGCATAATGTCCCATTGCAATATAGTCAGCTCCAAGTTCTTTTGCTTTATCTAAAAAGCTTTTAAACTTTATAAACTTATTACAAGCAATATCTGGGTTTGGCGTTCTGTTTCTTCTATATTCTTCTAAGAAATGCTCAAACACATCGTTCCAATATTCTTCAACAAAATCAACACGATGAAGTTTAACACCAAGTTTATTTGCAACACTTAATGCATCCATATAGTCTTTTTCTTGAGGACAAACATCTTCGTTGATTGTTGGATTACCAAGATAATCATTGTTTGCTGCTGAATCCCAGTTTCGCATAAACATTGCTTCAACATCATATCCTTCTTCAATTAATTTTATTAATGAAGATGCACTGTCAACACCACCTGATAAGCCAAGAATAACTTTTATATTTTTCTTATTTTGATTTTTTTTCATTTGTTTCCACCTTTAATTCAAGGATCATATCACGTAACATCATAGCTTCTTCAAAGTTAAGTTCTTGAGCTGCTTTCTTCATTTGTTTTTCAAGCGTATTTATTAGTTTATTCTTTTCGACTGTACTCATTTCATTAACTTTTGTAGATTCTACAACACCCAAATCAAATCCTGATTCTTTCGTTGAAATATTAATTGGATTTGTAATTTCTTTAATAATTGTTTTTGGCGTAATGCCATGTTCTTCGTTGTATTTTTCTTGAATATTTCTTCTTCTGTTTGTTTCATCAATAGCTTTTTGCATTGAATCTGTCATATGGTCTGCATACATTATTACACGTCCATTAGAATTTCTAGCAGCACGTCCAATTGTTTGAATAAGAGATCTTTCACTTCGTAAGAATCCTTCTTTGTCTGCATCCAATATACAAATTAAACTAACTTCGGGAATATCAAGTCCTTCTCTAAGAAGATTAATACCTACGATTACATCATAAACACCACTTCTTAGTTTTCTAATTACTTCTAATCTTTCTAAGGCTTTAATCTCAGAATGCAGATAAGCAACCTTTATTCCGGCCTCTTTTAAGTAGTCGGTTAAATCTTCACTCATTTTGATTGTTAGAGTTGTAATTAATGTTTTTTCACCTAATTCATTTTGTTTTTTAATATCTTCTACTATTCTATCAATTTGGTTTTTAGTTGGTCTTACTTTAACAATTGGATCAAGAAGACCTGTAGGTCTAATAATTTGTTCAACAATTTCAACTGAACGATTTAACTCATAATCACCTGGTGTTGCACTACAATATATAACTTGATTAATTTTCTTTTCAAATTCACTAAAGTTAAGAGGTCTATTATCAAGTGCAGAAGGAAGTCTAAATCCATAATCTACTAATGTTTGCTTTCTACTTCTATCTCCATTATACATGCCTCTAACTTGAGGAAGTGTAACGTGTGATTCATCAATAATCATTAAATAGTCATCGCCAAAGAAATCAAGTAATACAGAAGGAGTTTCACCTTCGCCTCTTAAAGATAAATGACGAGAATAGTTTTCAACACCACTACATGAACCAATTTCTTTAAGCATTTCTAAGTCGTAGTTTGTACGTTGTTTAATACGCTCAGCCTCAAGTAACTGACCCTTATTTGTAAAGTAATCAATTTGATTCTTTAATTCTTCTTCTATTCTTCTTAAAGCTTCTAAGCGTTTTTCTTCATTTAAAACAAAGTGTGTTGCAGGGAAAATTGAAATAACATTTTGACTTTTTGTTGATTTTCCTGTTACAACATCAAATTTTGAAATCTTTTCAATTTCATCATCAAACATTGATATTCTAATACCCTCTTTACTATCATATGTAGGTAAGATATCAATATTATCTCCACGTGTTCTAAACATCCCACGATCAAATTCAATCATACTTCTTGAAAATTGCATATTAACAAGTTTTTCTAGTAAGTCATCTTTTTTTATTATTTGACCAACTCTAAGTGTTAACATCGAATTTTTATAATCATCAGGATCACCAATGCCATAAATGCAAGAAACACTTGCAACAATTATTGTATCTTTACGTTCTAATATACTAGCTGTAGCAGCATGTCTCATTTCATCAATTTCATCGTTTATAGATGAATCTTTTTCAATATACATATCTTTACTAGGAACATATGCCTCTGGTTGATAGTAATCATAGTATGAAATGAAATATTCTACTCTGTTTTCCGGGAAGAAACTTTTAAGTTCTGCATATAATTGTCCGGCTAGTGTTTTATTGTGTGCAAGTACAATTGTTGGTTTATTTACTCTTTCAATAACATTTGCAATAGTAAAAGTTTTACCAGTACCAGTTGCACCTAAAAGAGTTTGTTCTTTGATGCCTAAATTAATATTATTTACCAGTTTATCAATAGCGACAGGTTGATCGCCAAAAGGTTTAAATTGTGATACTAGTTTAAACTTTTCCATATTTGCTCCTATCTCATATATACAGTTGTTTTAGGGTGTTTTGGATCGTATAAAATTTTAATATATTCTTCTTCAGTTTCTGAATAAAGGTGTGAATTTAAATTAGTTTGAATTAATTCACCATTATCATAAAACTCAATTTTAAGTTGTGCTTCTTTATTACCTTTAGCATCTTTAGAACGTCCAAACTTATATGTTACAACTTTAGCAGTTGTCATAACACCACAAAGTTTTAAATAATTATGAGTATGTTCCACACTTGCAGAAATTAATCTTTCTAATACATAACTAAATAACATGAAGTAGATTACTAACATAATTATTAAAGTAAACATATTAAAAATACCTGTTGGTTCTGTTGCTTCTTGAGCACCAAAGAAAGATGAATTAGAATCAATTAATGCAATTTTACCAGTCCAGCTGTCAGGTAAAATAATCATTGCAACAAGTGTATATCCAAAAATACCAGCACCTGCAAGACAAATTAAAATATCAGTAAATAATGGCCCTGCTTCAATTCTTCTTTTTTGATCATTGATAAATCTTGGGAAGTAATATACTCTCTTTTGATCTTTAGTATCTGGATAGATTAATTCAATTTCTTGATCCACATAATATTGATCTTTAAAGGCTGATTTACTTAAAGTAATCATATCATTAAATAATTGACGATTTTCAGGTGATACATATTTAAACTTAATATGTACATTACTCTTTTCTTGAACTACTTCAGTAACAGTAGCTTTAATAGTTTTTGGATTTTTCTTAAGTTTGTTTAAAGCTTTACTTGCTCTAACAATATTTAAGATTAAACTAACAACATAAAGGCATAAAAAACCAAAAGTTATTAATAAAAATAAGATATTAATAATTGCATTTAAAATTTCCATACTTTTTTCTCCTTACTTATGATATTCTTTATTATTAATAATTGTAAACGCACGATATATTTGTTCTATTAATATAACTCTCATTAATTGATGAGGGAAAGTCATCTTCGAAAAAGAAAGTGCATAATCACTTCTTTTCTTAACAGATTCGCTTAGTCCATAAGATCCCCCTATTACAAAGGTGATATTTGACTTTCCATATGTTTGAAGTTTTGAAATTTTGTTTGAAAGTTCTACACTATCTAACATTTGGCCTAAAATCTCAAGAGTAATAACATATTCATCTTGACTAATTGCATTTAATATTGAATTTCCCTCTTCTTCAATATTATGCTTTAAATCTTTATTATTTGATTCTTTTAATTCGACTACTTTTAACTTTTGAAAAACAGATATTCTTTTCTCATATTCAGAAAATGCATCTGTTAAATACTTTTCCTTTATCTTTCCAACACAAACAATTTTTAACATTTTTCCACCTCTATAATTTCTAGTGGTTCATGTTGCATTGCAACTTCAAGTATAAATGGAAGTTGATTATTAAAAGCATTTCTTACTGTATCTTGTGCAAGTTTTGGAATATTACATTCTTCGCTAATATGCCCAAGAATAATCTTTTTTGTTTTATCTGTAACAATCTTTGAAAGTACTTCTACACATTGTTCGTTAGATAAATGACCTTTTTGAGATAAAACACGATTAATTAGTATCCAAGGCCTTCCACTTCTTTTTTGCATTAGAACATCATGATTAGATTCTAACAAAACAACCTTAATTGTAGATAAAATATTATAGTATTTATTTGGAACATAACCTGTATCAGTAATAGAAGCATATGTAATGTTATCACATTCAGAACTTTCTTCTTTTAAAATATATCCAAAACAATTTGTTGCATCATGTGAAAGTTCCATTGGAATAAATGATAATTCATCAATTGTATATCTTTTATCTTTTTGTATAAAATGAGTCTTTGCATATGTTAAAGCGCCACTTAATCTTCTATTACATTCGTGATATGTATCTTCATGAATACATAGAGTCGCATTTGTTTTAACTAATATAGATGAAAGATATTTAATATGATCAATATGTTCATGTGTAATTAAAACTAAATCAACTCCACTAAAAACAATATTATTTTGAGCAAGTCTTGATCTAATTTGAAGCAAACTCAAACCTGCATCTATTAGTATCTTTTTTGATTTCGTTTCAATATATGTACAGTTCCCTTTAGAACCACTTCCTAAAATAACTACTTTCATAATGTTATCCTTTTATATCCTTTTTGATATATTAATACTCGATATTATTTCATCTTATTATATCATAATTTATAGTAAAAGTAAAATAAAATAAGAACCGAATAAAAACAAAAAAGTCTCTTTACGAGACTTGTTTTTGTTTTGTTTAAAACGCCCAACATGCACCAATAATTACAAGTAATATAAATAAAACTAAAATAAATGCATACCCATATTCTGTACGACCTTGATTCATGATGTTCCCCCTTTCTTTATACATTTTATCATACGCAGGTATAAAATAAATTGATAATTACAATTGCCCATAATTCGTTTATATTAATTTCACATTGATTTCACATTAAAATTTTAATGCTCATTTTTTAGCAATTTTGCCAGGTTTTACCTACTTTATTATTTGTTTTTTTAAGTGAAAAATGGTAAAATAATAATGTTTGAAAACAAATATATTTTATACAAAAGAAAGGAAAAAAATATGAGTAAAAAGCAAAAAACAAGCTCTGCTCCTAAAACAGTTAGAAATCTGTTATTGAGCATAGTTCCTGTTTTCAGTGCTGTTTTATTAATCTTTGTTGTTGGATTAGTAGTAATTCTTGTATCTAACTCAAATGATAGAAAACCATCATTTAAAGGCGCTGAAGACGTTTATTTCACACATGAAGAAATGCAAATCACTAAAGACGAACTTTATACAAATATGAAGATCGACTATGGGGCTGCAGAATTAATTAGATTAATTGATTTAAAACTTTACGCTAAAGAAATTGAAGAATCTAAAAACGAAGAAACAAATAAAGAAATAATTGACTTTATTGTTGATAGTTTATTTGGTTTAGAATCTGTAAGCGAACTTAAAGATACTGAAGAAAACCAAAAAATTTGGGATGAGTTAATTGATTCATTAAAAATGAATAATTTATTAACTGATGAACAAATTGGTGGTTCTACTGAAGCTGAAATCAAAGAAATCTGCAAAGTAACTAACACAACTTCTACAGTTTGGGAAAAAGTTATTGAACATTATCGTTTACAATTTGTTCGTACAAACTGGGCAAAAGATGCTTATGTAGAACAATGGAAAAACAATAAGATCAGAGAAAACGAAGAAAAGAAATTAGAAGATACTTCTGTTTTATTTGATGAAAAAACATTAAAAGAAAAATATGAAGCTGAATATGAAGCAACTACATATGCTTTAATCATTCCTTTTGCAACTGAAGCTGAAGCTTATGCAATGATGAAAAAGCATGGTGTTAACACTCAATCTTCTTCTAATATTAACAAATTAGGTTGGATGAATAGTTCATATGACTACAATAATAATAGTCATAATGTAAATACTGAAACTAAAGAATCATTTAGACTTTCTAATGAAGAAGTATTAACTATTTTCTACAATATGTACAATGAAGTATTAGGTTACTATAATGCTGATGAAAATGGCAAACCTCAAAACATTATTGATATTACTAAAGATCTTGATAAATCTGCAAACTACAATGCAGCATTCAATGAAGCTGTACACGATTTAGAAGCAGAATTAGAAGATTTAGTTGTATTTACTAAAGTTACTCTTCCAACTACAATCAAACTTGTTGGTAATGAAGAATTAAATGTTGAAATTAAATGGCAAATTGCAAATAATGATTATGTTGCATTAAATGAAAATGTATTATCAACTGTATCTTCAGAAAATGGTACAAAAGGTAGTTTCGATTTATCTGCAACTTTAACTTTAAAAGTAAGCGATAAAGAAACTTATTCAAAAGAAATCGAAGTTGAAGGCAAATCTGAAGTTTCTGAAACTGGTAAAGATGACGAAATCAAAGTTAACGATGTTAAAGTTTTATCAAAATATACTTTAACTACTGAATTTATGGATAGTTTTGAAGGTGATAAAGAACCTAATAAATTCTCTCAATTTGTTTGGAAAGCATCTGAATTAAGTGCTATTGATTCTAAATTAGCATCTAGTTTAAAAGCTTCTGGTGGTTCATTAAAACCTATCGTTGATAACAATGGATATACAGAATTCTATAATAGTTATACTGTTACTCCTATTAAAGGCACTAACTTCTGCTTCTTAGCAGTTAAATTTGCAGAAGTTGAAGCTCCTGAATTAGAATCTGTTAAAGCTGAAATCGAAGCAAAATTATTAGAAGAATTAAGAACTGATAATAATGCTAGTGATATGATTTACCAAAGACGTCAAGATGCACAATTAAAAATCTATGACAAATACTTAGAAGCAATCTATGATTATGATTACACTTATTTCTATGAAACAACATTAAAGAAATCTCAATCAGACTATAAAGTATATGAAAACTCTAAGAAAAATAAAAAAGATGTTGTAGCTTCTGTTGTTGTTGATGGTGAAACTTATGAAATCACAGCAGAATTCTTATATAATTCTTTAGAAGAAAAATATGGTGTTTCTGTTGTTATTGATTTCTTAAACTCATACATGACAGTTGGTAATGAAAAATACAATCCTTACTACAACCCTTATACAGGTAAAGAAAACAAAAAAGTTGTTGAAGAATTATTCAAGAGTGAAGTTTCTTCATTCAGAAATAACTTCGAATTAGACTATTTCACATATTCTTATCTTTCATACTATGGTTTCATTCCTAACTTCCCATCAAGCTATGGTTGGAATGACTTTAGAACTGACTACTTTGGTGCTTACACTGATAAAGATTTATTAGTATCTTCATCATTTGGTGGTTACCTATATAATGAAGCTTTACAAGCACTTAAAGAAGATGTTTACTTAACAAACCACAAGAATAGTGAAACAGAAACTTATGATCAATTATTACTAAGATTAATTAAAGATGAAGCTGCTAAGATTGAAGAAGAACACTACAGCTTAAACGTTCTTAACTTAATCGTAAGTATCGATACTAACTATGATGGAACTTATGAAGATCCACTTGCAGAAGAAGATTGCTTATGGACTGAACTTCAAAAACAAAAAGCTGCTGATCTTGCTAAATTAATGTATGCAAAAGCTCCTGAAACATTAAAAGATTCATTATCTAACCAAATGACTGCTCTTGTAGCTGAATATAATGCTGCAACAATCGAAGATGCAACTTGGGGCGAATACAAAGAATTAGGTTTAGTAGTTAAATTTGAAACTGTTAATACTTATACTAATACTTCAAGCTTAGTTGAAGAATTCTTAGATGAATTACAAGTATTATGGGATGATATTAAAGCTGCTGGTTACTTAGGTCAAACTTTAGAAGCTCCTCTTCTTTCAAAAGAACCATTCCCTACTACTTATGGTTACCACCACATTGCAATAACTGGTACAACTGAAGTTTCTAAACTTGCTGAAAAAGATGCTCAATTTGAAATTTATCAAGCATTACTTGCACACAACGAAGTTAAAGACAAAACTTATAGTTTCGTTGAAGAAAAGAAAAATGAAGCTAAAGCTGCTCTTGATGCAGTTATTGAAAAATATGGTAAAGATTTAGGCTATACATTAGAATTAGCTAACAAAGCTAACCCTACTGATAGCGAAAAAGAAGCTCTAGCAGAAGCTAAAGCTGAATTCTTAGAAAAATATGGTTATGATATTGATAAAGCTGCATTTGATGAAGCTACTCAAAAATTATTAACTACTTATTATGATGGTGCTGTAAAAACAATTGAAGAAGGCGATGATATGACTAACCATACAATCAACTTCTTAAAAGGCAAAGCATTTGGATTTGCTGAAAACAAAGATGCTCGTAACTCTCAATTACAATTTATTGTTGAAGTTACTGAAAAACAATTAGCTGAAGATGCAGAAGGAGGAAACAACTAATATGAAAAGATTATTTACTAAAATATTACCTTGTTTACTAATGGTTCTTGTATTATTAGGTGTTACTGCATGTACTAATAATCAAGGAAATGCTTATCCACATCCTTCAAAACAACCTAACATTGAAAATGGTAGTAACCCTTTCTTAAAATTAGGTGAAAAAACAGTTACTAATCAAGCTGTTTACAATCGTTTAGTTCAAACTTATGGTTTAGATCAAATCATTGCTTGGATGGATGAAATCACTCTTGCAGATCAAAAAGTTGATACTGAAGCATTCCAAGAACAATTAAACTATATCATTTATGGTACAACTGATTTAACTGATTTAACTGATGAAGAAAAAGCTGAAAAAGAAAAAGCTCATGAAGATAAGATGCTTTCTCAAGGCTATAAAAACAAAGAAGCATGGATGAAATATTATGAATTAGAATATAAACGTTATGCTTATGGTTTAGCTGAATTTGAAAAACATGTTGATAAATTAAACGAATCTGAAAAAACTAAAGTATTTAGTGAAGAAGATTATGAAATCGCATACGAAACACTTTATCAAAGTGATTACACTGTAATTCTTCTTACATTTGATAGCGAATATGAAGCTAAACAAGTTTTAACTAACAAAGGTGTTGACGTTAATAACTTAACATTCGGTTGGAAGAAAATT
>JAEIGA010002903.1_pt1 | contig 27022 bp, 37 predicted proteins | sample 9270691 | NCBI WGS metagenome assembly JAEIGA01 (sample SAMN17057246, study PRJNA624740) | gut metagenome | biome: biome; isolation source: fecal sample | host: Bos grunniens | place: China: Xizang | collected 2019 | reverse complement strand
TCAATATTTCGCTAGACCACTTTTGGACATCTTCTAACGTCAAATTTTCTATTTCAATATCGCCTAGACATCTTACTATCTTGTCTTTGACATATTCGTGATTTTCTAATACCCGCCTAGAATGTGATTTGTAAAACATATAGTTATTTTTGTAGAGGTCAAAAGCCTCAGATATTTTCATGATATTTCCCTTTCTGGTAAAAAGAGAAACTATTGCATTTGATTTCGGCAAGCTCCGATAAAATATTTGATCGGTGATTTTATGCCAGATCTAGTAGTGGCAGTTTCGTAAATACTCCATATAGTGTTCTCTGGGAGCGTCTGAAAACACTTAACGAAGTAGAAGTAGCAGTTGTCCGCATCTATACAACCAACTTTCTTAAACTTCTCTACTAAATATTGAGCTTTACCAGAACGTTTAACGTTTTTATAACGTTGATTTTCTTTCAGAAAATCTAAACGTTTAACGTTTAACGTTTGCGGGATCTCTCCATTTACCATCATTTTACCTCCTAGCGCTCAAAATCACTCCGCCCGGCAGTGCCTGAGCGTAATTAATTTTAATATTATATGACTTCCAAAATTCAGTCCGGACGATTAAATCTCGGAAGTCCATCAGAAACTATATTTAAGACATAGAATCTGACCATAATGTACTATATGGTCAGATGTTCGTGTACGATTACGAATACTTTTATTGTAGCACACCGAAGCGCAAAAGTCAATCTGGTGTCAAATATGGCCTTTTGTGATATAATATAAGTAATGGCGGTGCGTATGGTCTATAATGAATTATACGCTCGATACTTTAATTGGAATCCTACGTAGTAGGCTTCAAGATGAAGAATTTGACAGCACTTTGCTAACAACTTTTCTGAATGAGTCAATGAACGAAATACTTGGCGAAGATAAGTATCCATTTATGCAACGAATCGACAAATACACCGCCGAATCGTATGGCGAAATCAACCTGCCACCGGCTTATGCTGGCACTTTCTATATCTACGCAACCCAGAAGAAACAGCCAAGACAAGAACTCAAATATATAGCACCAGAAGAGTTCTTTGATAACTCCAGGAGACACAATTTCACCTATACTACTTTCGCTAACACTCTATTTTACCGAATCAAAGAAGATCCAGAAGACATCGGCTTTGATGTAACGCACTTATATCTTGAAAACCCAAGACCATTAGTTAATCTGACTGACCGGCCACCAATTCCGCCACAATACATGGAAGCTCTAATCCTCGGTGCTATGGTTCGAGCCGAGCAGATTCGTGATAATTTCGACTTCGCCCAAATCTACGAGAATAAGCAAGACCAGATTTTGACTAATATGAAGGTCCGATACGCTGGCGGTAACTTAACCCTCAAAAACCGTGCTAGACTACCATTTGGCGGAGGTCGCTACGATGATAAAATCTAATTTCTCAAGAGCAAAGGCTATCCCTAAAAAAGTCACTACTCGTAAATCTTCCCCTACTACTACCAACTTTGCTAAAGGCATATACACCTATAAACCTAATGACACAATGGATTTAGACGAGGTTTATTTGGCACAGAACGCTCGATTTGACCGTATTGGTGAGTATAAGACTAGGAACGGCTTGGCTAAAATGTGCGAGCCTATCGGTAAAACCATAGAAACCAATACATACAATCTGACTTATACTATGGTGGCCGTAGAAGATGCGAGCCTATCATTTACCGCCACAGTGCCGGTATATTCTCTAAATCTTACCGTTGCTACCACTAACGCTACCGACTATGGTGTATTACAAGCCGTCCTAATAGATGAAGATGATAATGTAGTGGCTACTTCTTGCGCTAAAGATTTGACCACCACTCCGACTGACACAGAGTTTATTTTCAAAGAAGCTCCAAGCGGCACTTTGACGCTTAAACTAAGTACACAGGGAGTCGGCACACAAAAGTTTACCGTGGCTTGTGCAAGTGGCACAGTGCCAATGTATAAGCTAAATACAGCCACCGAAGGTGCTATCACCAATATCTTTGAAGCTAATATCAATGATGAAAAAACAATCCTTTTTACTTTCAGAGAAGACAATTCCGACACTACCACGCTATATAGAATGTCTAGCGCCGGCGTTATAACTCCAATTCGCACATTGCCAGCTGGCGTAGAAAATGTCCGTTTTCAGCAAAATATTAACAAGATTCGATATGCCGATGGCCAAGAAGGCCCACGTCTAATTAATCCATCTAATTCTTGGTCTGATACTGCTATATCTACGATAGACCTAAAAACCGAAGTAGATTTGAATATCAAGACTTCGAATATACTAGATGGCACGCAAGATAACATAATGTACTTCGATGCCGAAACCACTACTCAAGCGATCTGGACTTACCCTTATGGTTTCGAATACGCACCAGGTGCCGATTTTCTAACCTCAGCCACTTTGAACGAATACATCCCAGGCTCTACTACTACGACCACAATAAATACTTCTACCCTAACTCCAGTTAGTGATACCTACCCAGTATCAAGTTTAGCAGTTGGTGACATTATCCAAGATGACGGCGGCCATTACGGCGAAGTTACCACAATTTCAGGCTCTAGCATTACGGTTACCACTATTTCCCATGTAGCCACAGCTATCAACTCCTACGATAAGTTCGACCGTGATTTCCGCCAAAACTTCCCCGCCATTGAAACTGGCGACCCGCTGACAGCTATGTTTAATTTAGGCGGTGTAGTCTATATGCTTACCCGCAGAAATAAGTACTACATTTATTACCAGACGGCTGATGTTTGGACCCAACAAGCTTCTAGTGCCCAGCATGGCACCTTTAGTCAAGAATCTTGCGTCTGTGACTTGAACTATGCCTACTATGCAACTGACGATGGTATCTACGTATTCGATGGTTCCAGCGAAGAATCCATCACCCAACACACCATCCAAAAGACTTATGACGCTATTCCGAACAAAGAGTCTATCGTAATGGATCTATACAACAATCGGCTCTACGTATTCTACTCTAGCCAGGGCGACAACGTCAACGATTCATGTTTAATTTACAACACTAATTTGCGTCTATGGGAGTCGTTTGATACCGGCACCATAGTAAATGCCACCTGTGCTCGTAAAAGCCCTTCAAACCGCTTTATTTGCGGTTCTAGCAAGTTCGGTCAGCTATTCTTGTTTGAAAATACAGAAAACGAATATGCCGATCTAGGCTCACCAATAGACTTTGACTTGGAAACTGCCTATATGCATTTCGGCACCCCTAGCCAGCTTCACCGCATTACTAAATGGCGACCAGAGTTCTCAACTGTGGAGAACAATTATACTATCAAATGTGGCTACGCTCTGAACTTTACCGACAATGTAAAGTACGCATTTTCTATCAATTTACAGAACAATACGCCTGTCCAAGAATCGTATGTCTGGGATAATCCACCAGCCTACGGGAATATCGTTACTCCGACCAAATTAAGTACTATCCCACAAGTAAATGGGCAATTCTACCGCTGTCAAATGCGCTATCAGCATCACGCTGCTTATGAACCTGTTAATTTCAAAGCACATACCTTATCAGTTGAAACGCAAAGGTTAAGATAGGAGGTCTATGGGATTAAACTACATACCAATATCAAGCAAAGCCAAACTACCAGCGGCTTTGAAACAGATTGACGAAAACTTCCGGCAATTAGCCGCCGAGAACCAAACCAAAACCATTTCACAAAATGGTGGTAATGCATTGCAAATCGGCAAGCTTAAAAATGGTACCTATGGCATACTACTTTCTGACCCAAGCAACACTAGGCGTATTCTAGTAGGGTTTCACTCAGACGGCCAACCAATTATAGCAGTATCAAAAGGAGGTATTGATGTGCTTGATGCACTTGGTGAATAAAATAAGGAGTTTATTTATGGCGAATCCAACAGATTTTCTACTAAACACAGACTACGAAATGGACAAAATCGTATACTACAAGAGTGGCGAGATAATGCCCAGCGATAATGAGATATATGTAGACAATTTTGATCTAGGCTTTATACCGTTGGTATTCGCTACTCTGTCCTACACTGAAGATTTTAGTGATACTAAGATGAGTTCGACTATAGCAGAAGACGGCACCACTATAATATTACAAGCATACAGCGATGGAGTGACAATCCAGTACAAAAATCCGAATAATCCAAACCAAAAACTATACTATCGGATTTACGGTTTCGAACCATCTAACTCAACGGCTAGCGTTGGGAAGACTCAAAAGGATGCAAAGCAATTTATACTGAATACTGACTACAATTATTGTAAACTATACAAAAAAGGCATAGCCACCAGTAACATTATAATACCACATAATTTAGGGTATGTGCCATTAGTGCTAGCCTGGCAAGAAAACAAATGGAATAATCCAGCTCCAGGTATAGTAACACCATGTTGGTTTAGCGGTGCCGAGGATTCAAATATTGCTAGCGTCAGCGTCACATCAAGCGAAGTTCAAATTAGTGGAATACCTACAAATGCCAAAGTACATTACAGGATTTATTACGAGGAGGTATAAATATGACAGCGCCAAACAAATTTATCATAAACACGGATTATTTATCCATAGCGCAATCTGGTAAATACTCGCATACTTATATTAGAAATAGTGGCACAGTGCCTGCATACGGTCAAATAGTAGAGCATCAAGATTTCACAGTGCCATCCCAAAAAGGCGCAATAGATCAAGTAATGATTTCGCTGAACGGTAGTTCATTAAAAGTTGGCACTAGATATAGCTTTGATCTAGAAAACAATGGTAGTGGGTATTTAGCAGTGTATAGAACAAATCCTACTACACTCCGAGCAGAGCTATGGATCAATAATTTGTTCAACCCATCGGCAGTTAACTTTCCACTTCTAAATTTCACTATTAAAGGTCTCACATTCCTACCACCAAATGTGTTCTAATGTGATATAATATATACCATAAATAAGGAGTTAGTTATGGGTATATTCAAGAGGTACAGGACTCGTGACATAGTATTTTGCACCATATCTGCGCTGATTGTCATAGGTGGCATAGTTACTCTGTGCGTGCTTTTATGGCAAAAAGAAGAAAAAACTGTAGAGCAACCAAAATCTACTAACATCACGACTTCTTATGAAACTCCACAACCAAATGCCGATGGTCACTACTACACAATTGTTCCATGCGAAGAAGTAGCGGCAATAACCGGCGATGACTGTAGTTCTAGTTCTTCTACTCAAGATTATACCAATTCATATACCTATAGCTATACCCCATCAGAGACTACCCATAACACTGCACCTACTACTCCACAATATAATATACCAGATTATACGCCAACCCCAGCTCCTACACCAACTTGCGCAGATTACCATGCTCAATACTATGCCGAATATCAATCGCAATTATCAAGTACGAATTCCCACTACACCAGTGCTATAAATACCGCTGTTGCCAGCTGCTCTTCCCAACATGGATCATTTGGCGGTTGTCCACAAAAAACTAGCCTAGAACAGCAATGGCAAGCAGCAGTTACACAAGTCAAAAATTCATATAAATCTAATATGTCTAGTGCCGGATGTGATCCATCTGCATACGTGGATTTTTAGAGGTACTAATGAAAAAATACGGCGGAGTAAATAACCAAAAATCACTATACGAAATCCAAGAGGCCCGTATTGTGAGCGCTCCTGGTATGTTTAAAATCATCAAAAAGAAGTCAAAGACATCAATTGTTTTTGGCTGGCTTATCTATTTAATTATCTCATATATAATCACCGATTTGTTTATTATAATTGTAACCGATGCCGGTAATAGATTTAGATTGCCACTTTTGGCATTATTTGTCTTGCCGGCGGTTCCATTTATCCTAACTTTATCATTCAAAATACTATCTACTATAAGTAACAAAAAGCACACCAACCACAAAGATTAGTGTGCTAATTGTTTTTAGACTCCGTATGCCGAGTATAGGTTATTTATTTGGCTCTGATAGATGTTTCTCAAAGTTTCAAGCTTTTGTGTAGCTTGCTCTTTTGTATCGGTCAATGCAGGCAGGTACTCAAGATACCGCTTTGCATCAGCTTCAGTAACGCCTAAGTTAATCAAGTTCTTTACAATACCCATACCCACTGATTCAGCTAATTTATTGTAGTTATTAGCCGAAGCATCTAAGTTGCCACCAGAGATATTAGCAGCGAGTGAGCGTAGATTACCCTGTAAGAAATTGCCGCCCTGTCCACCAGTTGCAGTATTATAGGCATTTTCCAGCTGATCTATTTGATCCATAGCATTTTGTGCCGATAATAGCTTCGACCTGTCGCTGGAGTTCCAATTAGTAATATCTGAATTATCCTTACTAGAATTTTTCTGCAAGTTCGATAAAGAGTCTTGATACATACTATAGAGTGAGGCAAATGCAGTTACGTCATCAGCTTCAATGGCCGCACTCATAGCTCTACCCAAGACATCTGTCCAATAGTCACCAGTAGTCGGGAAATATGAGTTTCCAGTTTGTGTAGTATTTTGAGTATTAGACATTTGTCCAGCATTTGTAACATTAGACACTTGCCCATTATTACCATACATGGAATTATAAACACTTGTATTAGCCGAAGATGACGGAGAAATTACACTCTCTAAAGTACCGGCACTTGGTGCATTTGGCACGACCTCAGCCTCTTGCGCAGCATTCACTAGATAATCAGCCGTTCTAGCTTGTTCAGCATTGCTCAAACCTTCTGTACGGCCAATCGCATCATAAATCCGTGTTGCTGGATTAACAAGTTGGCTACTAACTTCACCACTAGGAAGCGCCAATTGGTTTACACTGCCAGAATCAGTACCAGTATTCCCACCGTTGCCGCTAAATCTATTAGCAATATCAGCAGCTTTATTTAAAGCACTAGCCTTCGCTCTATTGGCAAAGTCAGAATTCCAAGTAGTGTTTACAACATCTTTAATTAAACCAGATTTAGTTGTAGGGATGTTTCCGGCTGCGTTATTTCCTAACCTACCACCATAAGTTACAGAATTTAGATACCCATTATCTATGATTTTTTTAGCTCTTACAAATGGAGCCTGTACAGATCGTAAATCTTGTAGATTTTCAGCAGTCATAATTTTATCATCTACATAGTTAGCCCATTGTTTATTGTTTGGAGCCAAAGCCTTAAGCGACTCGGCAACTTCTGGCGTCATAGCAGACTTTACGTCCACAGTTTCAAACACCCTATCTTTTAGAAGCGTTGCCACATCTTTAGCTACCTTAGCTGCATTCATTTTGTCTTGGGTAGTAGTTCCATAGTTCATACCGCTCCTACCTTCATAATTCGCTGCTTCTGATTCAAGACCACGTACTACGTCCATCACGTCTTCTGGGTTATCAGACATATCAATAGAGCCGTTTCTCCTGGATTCTAAGCTATTCAAGTACGCTTTAATTTGCGATTTAACAGCTTTGCCTTCATTGATTCCATCAAGAGCATTTCTAGCAATAGATTCATCAATAAAGTCATCGATAGTCTTACCGTCTAAGCCGTCAAATGTATTGACTCGTTTAGCATTTAACACTAGATTTTGGACTAGCTTATTTACCTCACCATTACTGCCAGTTATATTATCAGCAATACGTTCTACGTCACCTGGTTTAGTAAATCCAGCATCTGCGATTTCTTGAATTGTCTTTGGTGCGTTGGTAGCTTTAGCAGTTGGTTTATCTACTGTACCGTATTGCTTCAACAACTCTTGGGCAGCCTTATACCGTAACTGTTCAGACTTAGAAGTTTTAAGTGTGTTTTCTGCTTGAGCCGAAGCCGCTAGTTTATTATTTTTAGTATTTTTCATTGCGGTTTCATCATCAGCTATAATTCTATAAGAATCTGTAACTGGAATTGTAGTAGTGCCAGATTGCTTCGATTCAACTTCATTCGAAGCGAACGGACTTCGTACAAAGCCCTGTTTAGTATTATTACTCATATTTACAGCATCCGCCAACCCAGCACTTAGACTTTTAGCAGTATTGGCTACTGGACTATCCCCAGAATTCCATGTGTTCTTAATTCTTTCTGGCGTATCATTACCGCTATTATTGAAGTCTTCTCCAGCTTGGTTAAATTTCTGCATGGCATCTCCAATGCCAGGAGTTTTACTAGCTGCCATATTCGCACCAGCCATAATACCGCCAGCCATAGCTCCCTGGCCAAATCCTCTTTGTGCACCTTCGATAGCACTTCCTAGCACATCCTGTCCGTTCATAGCTGCCGACAGACCTGCGCCAGTAGCACCACCAACCGCACCAGACACCGCACCACGGCCAGCGCCGGTAGCAAGAGTAGAGCCAACCCGACCAAGAGCCGTCTGCGACCCTAGGTTGTTTAAGCTACGAGCAATAGCATTCCCGCCTTTAAACAAATTACCGCCATTTTGTGCTAGTTTACTAGAGATGCCTTTATTTAGAGCGCCAGTCACCGCACCAGTAGTAGCACCGATAAGCGCATTCTGCCCAGCCCTATTCCAATCAAAGTTTTGTAAGCCATTTTGCTCTAGCTCATCAGCAATACCTTCAATACCGCCCTGCACAGAGTTCGCTAATATACCGGCACCAGGAGCCATCACATCAAATGCAGTCGAAAGAGTATTAATTGCCGAACCAGCGAATTTGCCACGGTCTTGATTTACTTTCTGCCCTACATAACTATTAGTCCGATAATCTTGCCAATCTCTAGCGGCTTGTTTTGCCTCGTTCTCATTGCTAGAGGCTTGGGCCTTCAATTGGTCTTGAATCTGATTAAATCTAGCGAGCGCTTCATCATTACCAATCTGACTTTTTGCATTGTTATACTCTTGGTCAAGTCTAGCAACTTCGTCTTTATTTCCTGCAATATCGGCATCTGCACGCTTGTTCCAATATGAATCAATATCGAAACCTATTCTACCGAATGCATCTCTTTCAGCCGCTTCTTTTGCATCATAGTAATCATCTACGTTACTAAAGCCAGCTGATTTATAAATGTCTTGCATACTCTGGTCAAAGCGTTTGCCACGCTCTTCATTTAGTTGATTTTCTCTAGCGGAATCAATGCCACTAACTAACGCAGCACCAGTAGTGCCAATTGCATTTTCAATTGATTTTCCACGCTTTACGAAGAAGTTATCATCAGTCCCTCCTTCTGCGCCAGCAGTTCTACCAAGTGCATTAAACATCCTGGTCTGATCTGCGCTAGGCATCATTTTTATTTTTGAAAATTCATCATCTGATACTAATGTATATAATGCCATACTCCTCCTTTAGAATAAGTACCCATATCTGCTATTTTGTGCCGCAAGTGGCCCACCATTAAAGGCCTCCACGGTATCCGACCCAACACCGTTTGTACTTACGCCGTTATTCCACATATCGTTCCAAAGGTTCCACTTTGCACCACCGGCACTTGTACCAGTCAAGAACTGACCAGCGGATATTTGCTGACCGTCAAGCGTATAAATAGCCTGTCCATTATCACCACGATAAACCTTAAAGCCATCACCAAAGTCCCAGGCTGGCCTTCCGCTACCTTGACCGCCATTTTGGTTTTTTGCTGCTTCCATCAAGTATTTATAGTAGGCATTCTGCGCCGCTTGAGCCTCTCTCTGCCTTTGTAATTCAGCCTCTCGCTGTTTTTCGGCCTCTACTGCCGCCCAGTATTGCTGTAAGGCTTGTTGGTTAGCTTGCGCATCAATATTAGCCAATTGCGAGTTGAGGCTCGTCCTCTGATTCTCGATATTCTGACGTAAAGTGTCGAGTTCATTAGATTTGTTAGTATTCATCTGTGTCTGGGCTGGTACGAAGGTCTGATCGTAGTATTTCCTGTTGGCTAAATTCGCTGCGCCACCAAAAGATCCACCAGATCCAGCGGCTTGCATAGAAGCCGATTCGGCGGCCATATTCCGTTGCTGATTAAGCCCAGCCTGTTGCTGTTGATAATTTCTGTTTATTTTTTGCTCACCGGTAGCATAATTGCTATCTAGTGCGCCAAGTTGTGTATTTATAGCAGTTTTAGCCGGCTCGTAGGCTTTAGTAGCCTCTGCGACATACTGCTCTAAAGATACTGCCATATTGCGTTTTCCAACGCACCGCCATTACCTACATTATATCATATTTTTAGAGAAAACGAAAAACCCCGCAAGACAAGCGGGGTTTCGAGATAAATGGATCACCACCTTTCACGATAATGTACTAATGCCATGCACTGGATACTGTTCAAAGAGCTCGATAAGTTTTGCGATAGTGCTAATAGCACCTTCGTACTCCACACATACAGTGTTGCCAGACACACATGGTTTTTCGCCGAGGATACCTACGCAGTCGCAAAGGTTCTTCCTTTGTCTTTCGTCTTCCACGATGGCAGTGCATATTATATGCATCATCATTTACCTCCTTTCTCTAAGGTGCTACGCTAAAGCGCTGTGCTCTGGACTGCGGAGTTGTTGAAAATTGACAGCCCAGAGGACAAAGCTCTATGGTAACACAGCCCTAGCTCTTTCCTTAGGGCTGTGCTTTCGAAAAGTTTTTGTTTGCTTTTGTGAATTTATCCGAGAATATCAGTTACTTTAAAGAGTTATTTACAGTTTTAAAGGTGCTAGAAGAGCTAATCTAAAAATAGGCGAACCCGCCGTGCGGTTATCGATTAGTAGTTTTATCATTGGTAATTTTTGCAATTCCTAGTACAACACCAATAAAGGTCTCTACTGCTGCAAAAGTCGATAAAATTGCATCGATAGGTAAACCCCAATTCCACGCTGCATTTAGCGCAGAAATTAGAGTTGCAATCGCTGGCAATACGATCCATGTAAACCAGCGCATTATTTCATAAAGTTTTCCAGGTAATTTCATACTAAGCCTTTCGTATATCAGAAACCCGCATCGCAGCCCATACTACCATTTTGTCTCCTCGTGGAGCCGATAGTACAGCCCTATCACCATTAATTTGTGTGATGGTGTAGGTATCATCGTACTGCTTAAGTGGCGTACCGTTATAATCTACCAAACGAGTTGGCACCACAATGTCACCAACTTTAAAACCTTCTTCAGCTGGCGCAGGTTCTGGTTCTGGGGTTGGCTCCGGTGCTGGTGTAGGAGCTGGCGCAGGTTCTTCAACCCACTCTACAATCCTAGCATCATTTAGCGTTTCAGACCAACCAAGCACAGTCATACCTTTAAGAGTAGTCAAATGCTTACCATCCGAATACACATCGCCGTAATAATCCACCATTACGTGAGCATATGGGCTACCAGTTTCGGCAAAGATTGGTACTGCTACATCCGTTGGTATATCTAGACCTTCATGGAAAGTACCTTCTCTCTTTGACGCTTCCATTGCATCTCTAGCACTTGCATATTTCGGGGCAATTCCATAACCTACACGCACATTTTGCAAGCAAAGACCTGGTTTCGTCCCCATTTTCCCCAAATCAAACGGTATATCTTGTTTCCAACCCATTTTAAGCCTCCTCTCCTAAAGTTACGAGGTCTTCGCCTTCATCTTGCGCTTCCGGCTGTTCCTCTTGGTATTCTGCCAAAATTTCTTCTGGCGTTATTTCTTTTATTTCTTCTTCACGCATTTTTACTCCTTTCTTTGTTATTAATTTATGCGATCATTTTTTCTATCATAATCATTGCCCTAGCTAAACCCAAATCCCAGGGGTATAATAAGCAACAGCATTCCGTGTATTCGGTGCGCCAGTCGTAATAGTAATTACATCTCCTGTTTTTACCGGAACGAAAGCTGACAAAGAAGACACGTAAGTTCCGCTAGGATTAGAGTATTCTGCAAACTCTCCAGCAACTGCGCATCCATTCACTCGAATGTACGTCGCAAACGCTCCAGTCGATGAAAATCCTGTGAACTCAACGAAGACAAAGCCATTACCCGGAGCAGTCCAAGTATTGTCTACCCCGGTAATCAGAGATTGCCCAGCGCTATAATTGGGCATCCACCTTTTCATAGTCGTAAAATCTATCTTATCAGCTGATACGGCGCCAGCGTTTATTTTTGCATTCGTAACTGCCGAATTGGCAATATTATCTGTATTCACGCTACTCCAGCTGCCATCGCCTTTCAATACTTTCACGTTATCAGAAGCCACCGGAGCCGGCACCAGACCAGCGCTACCACCAGATCCACCATCAGCGCCGATAAAGTTGTTATAAGTAGTATCAGTAGCCGAAATTGCGTTGCCATTAATCTGTACGTTAGAACCAGCAGTTAATTTCGTTTGAATTGCACTAGTATCCACGCTAAATGTGCCATTAGCAAGATTCAGACCACTCCCAGCCGTATAGGATGCCGCCGAAATAGTATTATTAGCTATCGTGATATTAGTGCCAGCCGTGAGTTGGTTTTGTTTGGCATTCAAAACACCAGCCAAGTCTGTTTGATTGCCTAGAGTTCCTTTGATATTCCCCCAATATACCGCCATTCCGCCAGTTGCCTCAATCACATTATCTTCCGTAATAGAAATACCCGGACCAGCCGTATAATGCACCGCTCCAGGCTTACCCTCTGGCAGATAGAAATCCAGTATGGCATCGCCAGAAGTGCCACGGTTTAGCACTTGTGGAGTTTGACCGTAACCAATAGTGTAGACATCGCCAGCATTTACAGTAGCCGCATCGCCGGTGTCACCTTTTTCGCCCTGTGGACCACGCTCGTTTGAACGCACAGTCATTTCAATAGTCTGAGTACCAAAGTTTTTTGGTTGCACTATTTGTTCGATCACGTTTGCCATTATGCCTCCTTTATTGCTGCAATTATGCCTACTAAACTCTTTCTATAAGTTTCTACATCAAGTATTGCCAGTTGGTTTTCGCTCGTCACAGTGAATATAGTCTGTCCATCATAGGTTGTAGCACCAGCCAAAGCGTTAAGCTGTGCCACTAAATCTGCGTTGGTGATTTGCGTGTCGGTAGGAGTGTCAAGTATATAATATAGGTAAACACTATTGTTGCTAAACCATGTCTGTGCGTCTGATTGTGAAGAAAACTTTGTCGACCTGAAGTAGAATCTTTCTTGCGTAGAGCCTCCAAATCTAAATGCGCCTTCGCCATCTCCTAATTTGGTGTTTGCCATGGCATTATCACCGGCACCGGTTTGGTCTATGGTGAAACTAGAACAATATGCCATAGGGCTTCCATAACCGCTAATACCACTGCTAGAATTACTGATCTGGAATAGATTATCATACCCTGTTATGGCTGTAGGCGAAGAACCATTTAAATTCACTTCCCCACATTCTTTATGTACATACCAATCGCTGCCACTCTGGTAGATATAATCTTGGTAGTCCCCGATTTTACAGAGTTCAATAGGGGTAAAGTATGGAGCGTAAGAGGTGGCAGTAGAGCCTTTTTCAAATTGCATGCTATCAATGATACTTGTGAAATCACAGATTCTTGCATATCTTGCGTTGCTTGGGGGAACCAAATTACCACTTGTTGATGACGTTGGTATGATTGGCATAATCCTAGAAATAAATGTTTTTGAAGAGTCGTAGTAAACTATTGCAGCCGCACCGTAACCTGCACCTGAAGCGTTTCTGCTATAAGTATAGGTCTCTGAAGGAGACACATTAATATAGTCACTTGTACAATATGGGTCCTCTGCGACTAAACTTCCGTCTGGACCAAGCCTATTTTTAAGAGTGACAGTATTCTTATCAAACAAATTCTTCCCCAGATTCACCTCATACTCTTGGCCCTCTGTGCCATTCGAGATAGTCACCACCTGCCTACCAGTAGCAGTCTGGACTGGTTGCGGATAGTCTGGGTTAGGTGCTGGGATGCCACCGACATATGGCTCGAATGAAGTTGCGGAGCTGCCAGATTCGAGCTGGGCAGTAAATGTAACCCCAGTATAATTTACACCTAGAGTCGGAGACAACCATAGCCTTATCCACCCAATTGCCGTATCGGTTGTTATTTGCCCTGACGGTGTACCTGCTCCCAATCTTAATGTCGCAGTATTGACATGGTTATTGTTAAAGAATGATATATTTCTACCAAGTTGTGAAACTAGTTGTGCACTAAATGTGTATGTCCCTGCTGGCAACGAAACTTCCACGTCTGTAAAACAGTTGGACCAATCCGCACTCGCAGTACCAGATAATGTTATTGTGCCGGTCTGTGCATTGTATGATGATGAAATTCCGCTGCTAGCACTGCTACTAGGCTGTGGTAATAGCAGATTCTTCCCACTATAAGTCTGTTGTGTAGTATCACCTTTGAGCTGGACATCGGATAAACCAAGTGAAGTTGTTGGCGTGAGCGTTAGGCTAGTCCCGGTGCCAGATAAAGTGCTGTCTTGGCTAGTGAAAAAATCCGGTGGATCGATATTAGCCGAAATCACACTCCCACTAATCGTGATAGCATCACCAGCCGTATAAGTTGGCCCAGGCTCCCCCTGAGGTCCCTGAATGCCCTGAGGCCCCTGTGGGCCCTGGGGTCCAGTCTCGCCTTTCATACCCTGGGCACCGGACATATCAGTTAAGTAATCAAACGCTTCATCTGGGTCAGACGAGCTTGTGCGCACATATAATTTGGCGTTGTCTGGGTCTTCTGGGTCAGAAGTAATCAAAACGAAATCGCCCTCTGGGACGTTCGCAGCATCGGCTTTCATAGCGGCAATAGACGCATAAGTCTTGTAGATTGAGAAATCTTTACCAGTTGGTCCCTGAATGCCCTGAACGCCCTGTTCGCCCTGTGGGCCCTGTTCGCCCTGTGGACCCTGTGGGCCCTGAATACCACGTTCGCCCTGTTCGCCACGAGACCCCTGGGGTCCCTGAGGGCCAGTATCTCCTTTTTCGCCCTGTGGGCCCTGTGGACCCTGTGGGCCAGTTGGCCCTTCTGGTCCAGTTGGCCCTTCTGGGCCTGTGTCACCTTTATCACCTTTTGGAATGTAGAAATCAAATACTGCGGCGCTATCACTGCCAGTATTAATCACTTGTGGGTTTTGACCTGGATTTACCGAATAAGCTTGCCCAGCAGTGATAGTAGCGGCTTCTCCTGGTTCACCCTGAGGACCTTCCGGGCCACGTTCATTAGCAGATACGGTCATTCTGATTAGCTGTGTCCCAAACTCGTCGTCGCTAACTATTTGTCTAATTAAGTTTGGCATCTCTTTTCTCCTTTCGCTCTAATAGCATTTTGTACCAACCTAAATCTAGTTTTTTGTTCTTCGCCCACTCATCAAAAACAGCCCAAGCTTCACCGTTACCATCAAGCTCGATAAAGTATCTTTGGGCAGTTAATAAAATAGTATCTTTATTCTGTGGCTGTTCATGAATCAAATATATAAGTTGCAATCTAGTTATAGCCTTCTCATTTTGGGTAACTTTAGCTTCTATACGACTAAGCTGTGCGGCATAGTGGCATTTGTCTTCTTCTTTTCTATCTTTACGAGTAATAAGAAATTGGATCAGACCAAAAAGACCAGCCGAACCAAATGCGCTAGTTATAATCGCTAAAATTACCGGATCCATGTTCCCCCTAAAAGATAATCAGTCACGTTAATTACTAACGCACCGCCATTAGTATTATTATATCACAAAAAGCAATTTATGACACCAAAAAGCCACCTATTATGGTGGCTAATTAGTTACTTTTTCTTCTTTTTGCCGCCGCAACCCATAGCAGACTCCTTTCTTTTATTAACTTGCGTTTCCACCAGCTTGTGCATTGTTAGCACCACCAATAATGTTGAATTGGCCGATAAATAGTCGGTCTGCGTTACTAGTACCATCTGAATCAGTTTCTACAATATCACAGAAATATGGAACGCTAGGATCTTGATAGGTGTCTTCTTCAGACAGAGTAAATACTACCCGTCCAGGCTCATTTGTTGGGTCAGGTATTGTTCCTACTACCTTAAAAATAGCGTCGGAGTCGTCTGCTACGTCATCCCATGGTTGAGTTTTAGCAGTCAAATAAAGTTTTTTGTTAGTTTTATCTATCCAAGTGCCGTCTGAGTTCTGTGCCACAAATACCACAGTGTTCACACAGCCACGGTTAATAGGACTTAAGTTATATGGTCTTAAACCACCATTCATGCGATTACCTATCGCACCGCCATTAATTACATTATAGCACAAAAATCGCTCCTGGCGGAGCCAAAAGCGATGATTTTGACAAAAATATAGAAGCATTGTCAATTATATTATACCACAAAAAGCCACCGCACTTAACCCGACTTAAAAGAGTCCAGTGGTGGCGGTGGCCGAGTCATCGGTGCAACTGCGTAGCCATAGTCTAATTTACTAACGGTCCACACACCGAGTTTTCTCTCAGCTGTAATTCCATTATACCACCAAAAACCACTATTTCTAGTGGCCTCTTGGTACTTAGGTCGGTTTCTTACAAACTTTTTTTAAGTTGGTAAAAGGTATCTTTATTATACACCCCATTCGATTTCAAGTCAATACTATTCGCCATTTTAACCTCTGTAAAAACTATGGAAAAATGGTTCTTATATATTCAACTATAGAAGTAAAGATATACCAAAAAGCCCCGCTGAGGACAAGCCAACACGGGGCGTGATAACTTAATTATATCACAAACCCCCAATGCTAGCACATTGGGGGTTTCTGTTCTAATTCCTAGGTAGGATTAGCTGGATTGGCTAGACCCATCTACGATGGAAGCCACAGCGTTCTTCTTACCGTTCAAGATGAACGAGCCGAAGATGAATCGGCCGAGTAAGATGGAACCAGATACAAGCTCGGAATCGGTGATGATGCGAGTTTCAGTAACCTGGCGCACGCCAAGCAAAGCATCACGATGAAGTACAATAGCTTTCACGCCAGCTGGGAAGTAAGAGGTAGGAACCTTTACTACTGGCACGCCATCGAGCTCACCAACAAAACCTTTGCGTACTAGCTTGTCATTATAGCCAGAAGCGAGGATTTGAGTAGTAATTTTGCTTTTAACAGCGTTATACTCAGCTGGAGTGACGAAGAGAACACGGCCCTCAAGTGGAGCTTTGCACTCATCAAGATACTCGTTAGCAGTAAGCACGTCAGTGTAAGCATCAGAAGTCATAGCGACAGCTTGTGATACAGCAGTTGCGCCAGCAGCCGCAGTAGCCAAACGATCTTTATCGATCATAGGAATGATTTGCTCATTCATCTGAATGCGCATAACTTCGCCAGCTCTCTTAGCACGCATACCCTGTTCGTAGTTACCACGGTCAATGGCAATCTTAAATGATTTGTCATTGGTAAGTTGGTAAGTAGTGATGACATCTTGCAATTCAGTGTTACCACCAAAGCGATCGCCAGTAGAAGTTCTACTATAATCACCAGGCGCAACAGAAGTTACAGTATAAACCTTCACGGTGTCAACACCGTCAAAGTCATATTTTTTGTTAATCCAGTTGTCAGTATATGAATCGTGTTCAAAAATCTGATCCAACTTGGACGAATATTTGATAGCTAAATTAACAGCCATTTTGAATCTCCTTCAAAAAGTTAAATTATTAGTAGGGTTTCCAAAAGGGCTTTTTCTGATTAGTTACTGAACAAACCAGATACGAAATCGTCTTCAGCCTCTTTTGGTTGCGCAAATTGCGTAGAGTCAGTTGCAAGTGCAGATGGACTCTTTGCGTTTTGCTTGGCTGCGATTTCATTAGCAACGGCAGTTTTTAACTCTTGTTTGATTGCATCAGCTTTTAAGCTATCGCCACCAACGGCGTTAAAAACATCGTCAAGTGATAAGGCACCGGCTTGCACCAAGAAATACTTGGTTAAAGGGTTGCCTTGGTTGTCAGTTTGAGGCACGCCATTAGCAACTAACGGTTGCTTCAAAAAGTTCACCATCTTTTCCTCGACTTCTGGGGATAAGTTCTTAGCAGCTTTCCATTCTTTAGCGGCCGCTAACTGCCTATCGGCATTTATGCGATTCTCTAAAGCTTGGATGCGTTCCATAGGGTCAGCACTAGGCGTAGCTTGCCGAGCTTGCATATTCATTTCTTCAAGCTGGCGCTCTAGCTTGGCTTTCTCTTGGGACTTTCTGCCAAATTCTTTCTCAACATTTTGGTACATATCGGCAACTTTACGGAGTGCATCCGGGTCGTCTAATTTGATACCTTTTTTCGCCAAAAACTCCTCTATGTCATCGCCGGTTTTTGGCTCGTTTGCGTTTGTCGAGTCATCCGTTGAATCAGTAGCCTCATCTTGGCTAGTTGGCTGTTGATTGGTTTCCTCGACTGCTGGGCTGGACTCATTCGTGGTTTGGTCGTCCGCAAAATCCGACTCCTCGAATAAATCTGTTCCGTTTACAGTTTCTACCATAAACAATTCTCCTTTATTGTTAATGTTATCGCTGTGGAGTCTTTAACTCCACCAGCCCAGCACTTCTTCACATTTGGCGATGCGGGAGCCCCTGCTCCTTTAGTTTATTAATTTAGAAATGCCGGGGTGGTGGCTACCTAGGTCCAACCGCATTTATTTTGTTTTCTTTTTTGCCTCTTTCTTTTCCTCTTCCTCCGTTACTTTTATCAACGCCTCAATATCATTTACGATCGAATCTACACCATTAGCGATGTGAGCATAATAAGCAGAACCATCACGATCAGCTGAACCCATCGCCGCTTCAAACAGCTGTTCTTTGGTTCGTTTCATTTTCTCGATGTATTTTTTACCTACATCACCTTCCCAGAATCGCTTAAAATCTGCTAATTCTGCTTTACTGAATTTATAGTCTTTTTCTTCCATTACATAACTCCTTCCGTTAATGGTTGTTCACTTGGTAATTGTTCAGCACCCATAGTGCCCGATAGCATCTGCTCATTATCAGGCACGCCCACCGGAGTGCTAGCTTCCTGACTATTTGCCGGTGTAATAATCTGCTCAATTTCTTCATCTGACAGGCTCGGCATCATCTTTTTATAGAGAATCTGCTTTGCCGCTAGTAGGTTATTAGTCGGGTCCTGTATAATCATCTGAAACGCATCCATATATGCCTGTTGTTGCTTGGCTTCTTCGGCTTTCTTTTGTACATCTAGTGTCACCATTGGTGTATATTCGCCAACAAATCTGCTCATATCTACTTCGGTAAAGGTTACATTGGCATCTTGAATAGTGCGTACATACAATTTCTCTGGTGCATAAAGTTGTAGCATTTTTAACACAATCTTTGCCTCTTGGAAGAAGAAATCATTTGCCAAAGTCTGGGCTTTTTCGGTAATTCTCTGGTCAGCTTGGCCTATTTGAGCTTTAATCTCGGTAGCCGTAGTAGAATCGGTATTTGATACACCTTTAGTTACTTCAGAAATAGCCGTGGCCTCACGTATTTCATCTTTTATGTTCAAACGCTCGTTAAAGGCATTAGTTGGTACTTGTGGTGGAGTATTCCATACCATAGCACCCTGTGGCACCTGGTAAACTTTACCTGGCCGTGGGTTTAAGTCATTGATATAATTAGCGTATCTTGGATCTAATGTCTTTTCTGGATATAACTGATATAGAACAGCCTCGATATTAAGCTCAGTCATGTCATTTAGAAGCTCTTGTTGGTCAGCGATAATATCTACATCTGAATCGCCATAGGTGAGGGAAATATCCTCGTAATCTCTACCGTGTGCAAATGGCAAGAAACCGGCCATTTCTTCGTTAAAATCAGCCTTAAACTCCGGCTTTTTACCCGGATAATCACCAATATCTTCACCAGTAGTAGTAAAGGTATAAGTACGCTCCGCTTGCCATTGTGCTAGATTTTGCTCGTATTCGAGCATATCAAGTTCATACTCAGCTTTTTGGCGCTCAAAGTGGGCTTTTTCTAGCCTATAATATGGATTCTCTTTTTCTTCAATAATAGTATTGCGGTTAGCAATCACTACAACCTTCGAACGAGTCCAAATCTCTACGCACTCCACAATACCTTTATCGCCCGGCGCTGTAGCACCAAGTGTCTGGTCTTTCTTTACTTTATCAGATTCGTAATCGGTAATTGAGCCACTAGGTTGTACTTCATCAAGATTTTTGAAGCGTTTGACTTCTTTTTGCTTTTCAAAATCCCAGCACTTTTCCTCTTTGAGCTGTTTTTTAGATGCAAAATACCTACGGCCTACATATCGCCAATCACGATAGGAGTGGCTCTGTGGGTCAATAATCATATCACGAATCGGCACGACTTCCTTATGGACATAGCCACCTTCTTTGTCATCTTTCCACTCATAGAAGCAAGCGAAATTACCGGTAATTAAGCCCTGCTTACCGTTGATTTTATTTTTCTGCACCCAGTTGTCCTTACGTGCAAAATCATCATAAATCTCGTTTAGAACTGCTGTGTCTCGCTCTTGATCTGGATGATTCGGGATATATTTTACAGATGGATTGTTGTTAAAGAGTGCCGCTACCATGGTATTCACCATGGAATTCACCATCGGCACAAAAGTCTTTACTACACCATCATGCGAGCGCTTTACACGCACATTATGGTAAAGTTTCCAGTTTCTCTCCCACCTTTCGTGGTAGTTTTGTTGAGCATAAAGCCAAGAGTCATCGAATTTCTGCAACCATTTTTGCAGGTTGCTGTCTTTTCTAGATTTTGAATTGCGTTCAGCCATTTGCGGATAGCCTAACGCATCGCCATTACTTAACATTATACCACACCTTAAGAATTTTGTTAAATTTTAGCGCACACCATCTTGATAGGCTTGCCAGCTCAAGCTGCCTTCATGCGGCCAGTTATAATGTTTGAGCACTATGCCTGTAAATACCTCTTTCGGATTTTTATTATAGAGTTCACCAGTGAATGGTTTATCTTCCTTATATTTCAAGTTTGGCACTCTAGTATCACCAAGAAATTCACGGCGGATGAACTTTACAGCACCAACAAACTCCAGCTTAGTTTTTTCATCTAGGTGCCATACTGAGCCATCATTTACTTGTAAATCAAAATAAATCAAGTCATTCTTACCGTCAAGATATGGCTTAAATTGCTCAAAATCTACCAGATAATAGTCGTCACTCGATAAAGATACGATATATTCACCCTCTGCGAGGCTAAAACCTAAGTTCATAGCACTTGCTACGCCACGGTTGTCAGTCCATCGGTGAATCACCGAGCTCTTGTGAAACTTGCGGTAATTTTTACTATACCAGCCTAATGTCATCTTCCAAGAGCTATCAGTTGATCCATCATCTACTAGAATCACTTGATATTCCCTGGATTCTGGTATACTGTTCAGAGCTCGCTCAAGTGTTTCCTCTGCATTATAAATCGGCATTATAATAGTTATTTTTGGTTTCATTCTTCCTCCTTAATTTCCGCTAATTTTGCTTGCTCAACTAAACCCCAACCTTTTTCGGATGTCCATGCCGAATACACAGACGTGCCATGTTCTGTGTATCCCTCCCTATCGCAAAAATATGCCATCAGAATCTCGTCATCTGAGGTTTTTATCGGATGTTCTCTCTTTTCCAGATAATTCATAACTTGCCGTATAAGTTCATCTGGATTGCCACATACACAAAATCCATGATGTTCCATAAACTTATTAACAAAATCTTCGTCATATCCTAGAAAATCTTTATCTTTCGTCATCATACCTCCTTAAAATCCTGTTTTTTGCTCACCTCGGAACGCTTCCGGTGTGAATGTCTTAAAATTAAAATGCGTCTGAACTTCGACCTGTTCAGTTTCTGCCATCATTGCGTAAATAAATGCCGAACTTGAGTGGCTTGCCCAGTCATGGCACGGCTTGTCTTTGAGTAGCTTATTCTTATCGTCATACTCGTAGTGATAGGCTCGGAGACACTCCAACCCACGTTCACATTTCTTCTCATCAAACCAGCATTTGCTAAACTTTGGTCGAGCAACCAAGCTAATATCATCTTGACCTAGCGTAAATCTAGTTGGCCGCAGCACTTCTACATTGTTAATGCCACGATTCCTGAAGAAATCTACCCTAGTCATGTTAGTTTGAAGCTCTCTTGCGTTGGCATCGTGTGGCAAAAAGTGTTTATTATACTGATACGGCTTATTCTGAATTATGCTGATATAGTGGCCTAAATCCTCACCAGAGCTCTCGTAGTGGTCTATAAAATGTATCTCACCGCCAGTGGTAACTTGAAAAAACCAAATAGCCGTAGCATCACCGATACCCAAATCCCACGCAGTATAAACACCGAGGGAATCATCATAAGGCACACCACCGATTCGGCCGTCTTCTCTAGCCTTTGCAAGTTGCTTGCCAAATACCGAGCCGGTGTTAGCCGTGAGTGGCTTTCCGAGCCAAACGTGTTCGAACAGTTCTGGGTTGTCTTGCCTCATCTTTTCCCGCTCGTGTACTACTTCGGAAGACAATAAGCTCTCTATCTGGTCACTATTTACTTGCTTAATGTATGTTCTGTCATCCGGGATTTTAGCAATTCTAACCCACACCGGATCTTCTTCAGCCAATCGGTTCATAGTCCAAATCAGAAATGAGCCTTCTTTACGAATGGTAGGTATAAGCACATCTATTGAGTTCATAGACACACTCTGGGCTTCCTCAACCCAACAAATATCAATACCTTCGGTAGATTTTACATCTTGGTCGTTACCGTGCAAGCCTTTGAAGATAAACTCCGAACCATTTACATTACGCAAAGTTTCATCAGTTATTTTCCAACCTGGTAGATTATATTTTTTGATACAATCAGACAAGAGCTTATGTACAGATTCTTTGATAGAGCGTTGCACTTCACGGCAGCACAGAATACGCATTGGTTTGCTATTAGCCAAAGTCACCAAGAATATCGCTACTGTGGTAGATTTACCGCTAGACCTCCCACCGTGGTACAAGTAGTGCCGCCATTGTTTGCTAGGTGAAAATAGCTCTTGGAACGGCTCTGGCACATCAATGTTTATTTCCATCTCCCCACTCCTTTACCGTATCGTTAAACTTTTCGTTAAAAATCCTATGGAATCGTATAACATCAACCCCATTTTCGGCATAGCAAGCAACCATTTTCTCGCAAACATCCATACAAAATCTTTTGTAGAGATTTTCCTTTTGCTCTATCATATTATGGACTAGCTCATTAGCAACTTCATAAGAGCCACGCACGACCAAATTGCCGTCTTCATCTGTTTCTATACTATGCTTCCAAAATCTATTGTCCATCTCCACCTCCATTATTCATAAACTATCTCTTTTCCATACGCAACAGCGACTTCGTGTTCTATTCTGCACCCTCTAGCCTTTTCCCAGCCCTTCATCATAAACACACGATCCGCATCGTTCATCAGCTCAATGCTTTTTGCTAAATACTGTATCGGGTTTTGTGGACCTAGATTTAAGATAGAATCTATAATTTCATATTTATCTTTCAAAGCAAAGGCGAAAGCAACTCTATTGCGTTCTTCTCGAATTATACGATCGCTTTTACCGTTCATTGGCTGGCTAATAAATATCTTCCTCATCTCTACTCCTTCACAAAGCTCCCGTTAACTACTTTACCTTTTCGCCCTCTAATCTCTTGGTAAGCCATGTTGATACACTCAGACAAATCTAAATCTAAATGATGTGCCATACCGACCAGCGTGACAAAAGTATCACCAATAGCATCTTTCATCTCGTCAGAATCGCCACGTCCTCGTGTTAATTCATGTGCCATCTCGCCTACTTCTTCGTTTAGTTTGGCAAATTGCATTATTGGATCGTGTAGACCTTTGTCTTCAAACCAATTATAAATCCGTACTGTTAAATCATTTATATCGTAGTCTATCATTTTTGCCTTTCGTATTTTCTCATTTCATTACTTATTTTTTCGTAGGTTTTTAATGCATCATCCAGAGACTCCATATTATCTCTGGCCATTTCAGGAGAACCACATTCAACTGCGCCCTTAATTTGTTTTGCTTGGTCGGACATTAGGTGTCTGAATGCCCTATCTATCCAGTCCAAATCAAAATCATTCAGTCCTTGTATTTTCATTTTTCCTCCTCTATGATGTGGCTTAGTCCTTCAATATAGCCTAACTGATAGGCTAATTCTGATAAGTCATTCATAACTACATCGTAATCGGCTAGCACTCTGGCCATTTTAACGACTCTCTCATTTGCATCAGCTGCCACCTTTGCTATCTCTTTAAATCTATCTTGTTCGCTCATCTTAAATAATCCTTATTCTTAATCTTTACTATTACTCGATGCCCATCCTGGTCTCGCATCTCTACGAGTGGGGTAGCTACGATGCCTTCCCAGTCTTTGAACTCACCGTTGGCGCACATCCCGATAAGCTCTCGCAGTTTAGTCGGAGCTTGCCCATGTGGCATATAACGGTAAATAGATGGGACGTTAAACCCAAAATACTTAGAAATCTCCACTAAATCCACCTTAGACAACCAAGTTCCGTTGATATTTACATCATACAGAACTACCTCGTCCTTCTCTAACCCAAGCTCATTGCCCTGCGTTTTTGGACCCATCTTCTCTCCGAACAGTGTGACTATCATATCTCGCCCAAACTTTTCCTCAAAGATTTCTTCTAAGAAGGTGTTGTTCATATACTCGGTGAATTCGGCACTACACTGGAAGGCATTGCTTTTACCGTTCCATAAGGCTTGCTCTCCGTCCCACTGAATACGGATATTTTCGCCGTCTACTTTGCGGGAGTATACCCACGGCAACTCCGCTAGATATGCTAAGAGTGGCGAGCGATATGATTCGTCCTGTCCTATTGATGGAACGATTAGCTTCCTTTTGTGAAACTGTCGGCCATACTCATCATCCTGCACTGTTGGTGCGTCGATATGATGGTAAGTCATATCGAATGCTCCCTGTTTAGTCTGTCCCATTATTTTACTCCTACAGAAATTTTATCAGTGTTAATAATATACGTGCCAGTACCGTTGCGGATAGCATCAATCAGTTTCTCTGTCAATACGGCATCGGTAAGTTGCTCGGTCTTAATCCGGTTCGTTTCGGCTTCTACTTTTGCCTTCTCTTGGTTGTTCTTAGCGGTCTCAATTTCCTTTTCAGCAACGGCTTTCCTCTCAAGAGCGGCATTAAAGTCCGGAGAGAAATCATAATTGACAAGCGACACGGCCACAACATTCACGCCGTAGTCTTCTAGGTTCTCTCTAAGCTGTGTTGTAATATCTTCCACTATTTTGTTTCTCTCTGTTACTAAACTCTCTGCGTTGTACAAAGCAAGCCTATCTTTAATGAACTGAGTTAGTAGTGGAGAAATCAATTTCTCTTGATATTCCTCGCCAACAGATGAGAATACTTGGTCGGCTTTCTCAGGATTCAAATTGTAATTGACATCTATACTAATGTTAGAGATGGACTGAGCATCCTTAGTCGATGCTGTTAATGCCGTGAACGATTGTTTCTGTATCTTAGTGTCCATAGAGATTATCTCTTCCCACGGGGCTATTAAATTGAATCCTTCGTTAGCCCTTCCAGACACCACGCCGAAACTTGTTTTCACTCCCACAGTTCCGGTAGGGACTATCCTTACTACCGCTATGCCTAAGGCTAGAATAGATAGGAAAATAGCTGACGGCCAAACAATTTTAGTAACCATTTTTGACACGTTTTCAGCGTGGTCTTTTGTATTTTTTTCTCTCTTCTTAAAGTCTTCCTCAAATTCGTAGAGGCACTTTTGAGAGACTTGGCTAATCATCCAAGTCTTTATAGTCTTAGGTAGCGCTACCGCCAAAGCAAGCAACACAATAATTATAATAATTGATAACATATATTTTTACTCCTTATCATATTTTTTAACATTGATATTGATTCCACTGATCTCGCCTGATAATTCAAGCTTCTCTCCGAACCTCTTGATGTACTTGTAGTACAAGTCCATAGCCTTTAGAGAAGCGTTCTTGTCTTCATCAAGTAGTATTTCCCGCAGCCTATTAGCTACCGTAGCATCATTCAAACCACCTTCCGATAGAAATACCATTATTCTATCCATTACGTTAGTATTTGTTAGCAATTTCGATGCATTTACTCTACAAGTATCATTATCCTTTTCGTAGTCTAGACCATACACAACCGAATATGCGTGGCCACCGTTCAAAAACCATTCACCGGGTTTTACATACTCTTGACAGAACGCTTCCCATTTTAGGTTCTTAAGCCTTCCATCTTTTTCAGCTTCTTCACTCACTTTCTGCCTCACTTTCCTCTATTAGTTTTAATAATCTTTCGGCATCATCTTCAGACGGCGGATGAAATGCCGGTAATTTATCTACATTCATTCTTTACCTCCAGTTCAAAAATATTCGGACATTTTATGCAATATTTAACTAGATAGTGCAGCAGCTCCTCATTTCGATGCTTTTTTACAGTTTTTTTAGTCGGTGGCAATACCGTAACTAATACCCCATCTCTCACAACGTATCTCCATCCGTCTTTATACTCAAATTCGCCATTAGATGGCAAATTACAGCTACGAATCATATCTAGATGCTCTACAATACGAGTAATCCCTCTCCGCTCTCGTAGCCTATCTATTGCGTGAAAAGTAACTGCAGTTATCACTTTTTACCTCCTTTTCAAAATGCTAAATAAATCTTCAAACTCTTTAGGCAATCCGCAATCGACCTCTGCTTTTGCCTTCTTGTATGCTTCTTCCAAAGTGCAATTTCCACCCATGTAGATTTGCATTGCATATTCGTCTAGTCTATTTACAATCATTCTTTACCCCCCTTAATAACTACGCATTTCTTGTATGCACAAGTCCAATCTCCATAATTTAGCTGAGCTAACAATGGCGGAAGCCATACCCAAATACTTATAAATAATATGATTCCTATTAGCGGTAATAAATCTTTTATATCCTCCCAAAGTTTTTTCATTTTCTACCTCCATCTATCTTATTTAATTCTTTCTGCAACATCTTCGCAGCATCTCGGTTGTCCAATACTCGACCTATATCATCGCAACTGTATGCTGTGTCTAATTCTAATAATTCGCATCCTAACACTTTGGCCTCAATAGCACATCTATCTATGGCATAGGCTTTACGAAACTCTGCAAGCTCTGTAAGTAGTTTC
>JAEIGA010002902.1_pt1 | contig 27025 bp, 15 predicted proteins | sample 9270691 | NCBI WGS metagenome assembly JAEIGA01 (sample SAMN17057246, study PRJNA624740) | gut metagenome | biome: biome; isolation source: fecal sample | host: Bos grunniens | place: China: Xizang | collected 2019 | reverse complement strand
GAGCCATGTCCCGTATGCGGAAGTCTGCATCATCGGACATCTACAATAACAGGCAACATATTGCATGAGGAGCAGCTCATCAAGGCACGCGAAGCAAACGAAAAGAACATAGCACACATAACCCGTTGTATCGAAAACAGCAAATCGGAGGTGATAGCCCTCACATCAGGCATAGAGGAGTACAAACGCGAATACACCCGCAAGACAGGCATGCTCATCGAATCACTGTCGGGAATGGCACCTGCAGCACTGCATCAGGACGACAGCAACCTGATGCAACAATTGGAAGAGCTGGCAGGCCGGTTGGCAGCAATGGCTGTTGATTGGAATACAAAGAGAGCCCGCTGCACCACACTGCAGCAACAGCTATCAGTAGAACAGACTACGCTCGACAACGTAAAGAAACGTATAGCAGAAACCGGCATACTCGTAAAGGAGGAAGAGGAGCTTGCAACAAAGATAAGTGCAGATATAAAAGAGAAGCACGACAGGATAACCACGCTGTTGGGAAGCAATGGCACTGTAGCACAGATAGAACAGCAGTTTGCCAAAGCCATTGAAGAGTGTGACAAACGGTTCACCCGGTGCACAGCAGAACGCATAGATATCATAGCTGTGCTCTCGCGTATAAAACAGTCGTTGGCAACAGCAAACGAAACAATAGAACAGCACACTAATACAATAGAGAGGCTGAGAGACGAGATTGAGGAGTTCTTGCAGAACAATGCAAGCGACATCACCATTGAGCAGTTGAACAGGCTGGCAACAACCCCACCCGACGAGATCTCGCGCATGCGACGCAGCATTGAGGATATCAGGAATTCCCTTTTGCAGGCAACCACAAAGATGCAGGAGCGTAAACGCAACATCGAACAGCAGATGCAGCAGCCCATGCGCCCGGCCGAGGAGGAGACAAAAGAGGTGCTTGAGGCACATCTGCAGATAGCAGCCAAGGAATCGCAACAACGCAAAGAGCGCATAACACAAATAAATATAGAGCTTGGCAGCGACAGACGAAACAGAAAAGAGAGCGAACGCATGCACAACGAACTTGCTTCAACCAAAGAGGAATACGACAATTGGCGTAAGCTGAACGAGGTGTTCGGCTCGGCAAAAGGACATAAGTTCCGCATGATAGCACAGGGCTACACGCTCGACATAATGCTCGCCTATGCCAACATGCACCTGAAAGAGCTGTCGAGCCGTTACGAGCTTGTTCGCTCGGCTCCCGATTCACTGTCGCTGATGGTAACCGACCTTGACATGTTGATGGAACGACGCACCGTAAACACACTCTCGGGTGGCGAAACATTCCTTGTATCATTGGCGATGGCATTGGCACTATCGTCACTCTCATCGAACAACATGAGCATTGAGTCGCTGTTCATTGACGAGGGTTTCGGCTCGCTCGACAGCGACACACTGCGCATTGCAATGGAGGCACTTGAAAGGCTGCAGAGCATGGGCCGCAAAATTGGAGTTATATCGCACCTGCAAGATATGATTGAACGCATCCCCACACAGATACGTATAAGAAAGGGAAGGTCGGGAAAAAGTACAATACAGATAGTAAGTTAAAGAATGGAAAAGACACTATACATATACAGGGCATCGGCAGGCTCGGGCAAGACATTTACATTGGCAGTAGAATATATAAAGCTGCTGATAGCAAACCCAAGAGCATACAGGCATACGCTGGCTGTCACATTTACCAACAAAGCCACCGGCGAAATGAAAGAGCGTATTATGAGCCAGCTGTACGGAATAGCCCATGCACTGCCGGCATCGGAACGCTATTTCTCAATAATTGCCGACACCTACCCCACTATGGGCGAGGAGGAGATACGCAAACGTGCAAAAGAGGCCCTACACATGCTGCTGCACGACTATGGACATTTCAGAGTGCAGACAATAGATGCCTTCTTCCAGAGCATCCTTCGTGGCCTTGCCAAAGAGCTTGAACTGAGCGGCAACATGGAGATAATGATTGATGGAGAGAAACTGCTTGCCGACACCGTTGACAGCCTTATACGCCGTCTTAGCCCCGAGAGCAAGGAGATGCAATGGCTGGTGGAATATATCAAGGAACACCTTGAGAACGGAAAGAGCTGGAACGTACCATCTGCCATCAAGGATTTTGCAAAGAACATATTGAAGGAGGAGTATCAGGAACGCGGAGACAAGTTGCGTCACATGATAGAATCGAGCAACGGAAAAGTGCTCGAAGAGTATCGCGATGCCCTGCGCAAAGTACAGGAGAATACCATAAACGATATAAAGAGAGTCGGAGAGGAGTTCTTTGAGTTAGCACAGAGCTACAACCTCGATGTACAGCACTTTGCAGGAAAGAGCACAGGTTTATGGTCGGTATTTCAGAAATTCAGGAATGGCGATATCCCTCAAATGCTCAAAACCACCGAGAAGTGCATCAACGACCCCTCAAAGGTATCGGGTAAACTTCCACAGGACCAATGCCTTTACATTGTACAACTCATCAACAAGGTATATACACAATACACAAAGACCCTCAACAACTGCGCCATGTCGTTAAAGCGTTTCCATCAGCTGCGCCTGCTCAACAGCATAGCAGACGCACTGCACGAGGATAACATGCGCGAAAACCGATTCCTTTTAGCCGAGACAACATATCTCCTGAGCCGAATGATTGACAACGACACATCATTCATATTCGAAAAGATAGGAACCGAAATAAACCACATCTTCATTGATGAATTCCAAGACACCTCGAAACTGCAATGGAGCTGTTTCAAGGTGCTGCTGTACGAGGTTATGTCGCGCGGCAACTTCAACCTAATTGTGGGTGATGTAAAGCAATCGATATACCGTTGGCGCAACAGCGACTGGAACATACTCAACAATATCGAAGCAGAGTTTCCCAAGAACACCATAGGAGACTATGCCGGCGAACGGTTGAAGAGCAGCGACAAAAGTACAAAGACCATCAATTACCGCAGTGCGCGCAACATTGTAGAGTTCAACAACGCGCTATTCAAACGTGCCACTGAGATAATAACAGAGAGCTATGCGAATGACTTGAAGGAGCGTCTCACCGACCTTAAGAAAGCATACAGCGATGTCGAACAGGGCACCAACAAAAGAGAAGAGAAAGGATATGCCGAGATTCGCATGCTTGATTGTGCAAACAAGAACAAGGGTGGCATGTACGAGGCATCACTTGCACAACTGATGGACACGCTCGACACACTGCTGAACGAAAAAAAACTTAATCCCTCGGACATTACCATACTCATACGCAACAACAAGGATACCGAATACATTGTTGAGGAGTTCAACAACCGGTTCCAGCAGCGTTACAGCATAGTATCGGAGAGCGCCTATAAGCTATCGTCATCAGCTGCATTGCACATCCTCACAACGGCAATGCGCAACGTATCGCACCCCGACGACACGCTCAATACCATAGAACTTATAACATACTACTACCGTTATGTAAAGAACAGAGAGATTGAGCCCTCGGAACTGTATGCACTTAAAGAGAATACCGACAGCTACCTGCCGGCACAATATCTTGAAAAACGGCACACATACGTTGAACGCCCCTTAAACGAGATAACAGAACAGCTCATTTGCGACTTCAATCTGCACGGTATCGAAGGCGAAACACCCTACATATATTCGTTCATCGACTACACTGCACAATATATCGAGAACGGCAAATGCAACATCACCGACTTTCTGCAGACATGGAACGATGAGATAAGCGACAAGAGCATCCCCGTCAGCGAAGACAACAGCGTGCGCATAATGACAATACACAAGTCAAAAGGGTTGGAATTCCACACCGTGATAATACCATTCTGTTTTTGGAAAACAACAAAGGAGTTCCATAGCACATACAAGGAGAACCTGCTTTGGTGCCAACCACATGTCGACCCCTACGACAAGCTTCCGCTATTGCCCATCGAGTACTCGAGCAAGATGAACGACTCGATATACTCGCAAGAGTATAACCACGAGACACTGTTCGAACTTGTCGACAATATGAATCTTCTGTATGTCGCCTGCACACGTGCATCGAACAATCTGTTCATATTAAGCAGCACAAATACCGGTGCCGACACCACACAACTGCTGTTGAGCAGGATAATAGATAACTTCCCGTTGCAGAATACTGTATACGACAGCAACAATGGTGTACTCACCTATGGCGAAATAGCAGGCCACGAAGAGAAACAGGAGAAACAGGAAGAAAACGTCAATCAGAATCCTTTCACAATGGAGGAAAAGAGAATTGAGCAGAGATTCCTGTCGTACGACAACCGTCTCACATCGCGCCAGTCGCACAACCTCTCCCGTTTCCTTGCAACAGATAAAGAGCAGATTAAAGAGAGCGACTACATAGATATTGGAGAGCTGCTTCACGAGATAATGTCGCATCTGATAACCGGCGAAGAACTTGAAAGGGAGCTCGCGCGCAAACAGATGGAGGGACTTATTGCAACCACCGAGGAGCGTAACAAAATAAGCAGACTGATAAGAAATGCGCTCTCACATGATAATGCCAAGGAGTGGTTCTCGGGCAAATATAACGTAATAAACGAATGCAGCATATTGCATCGCGACGGCGATCAGAAGATATCGCGCCCCGACCGTGTGATGATAAATGGCAACAAGGCCATTGTCGTCGATTTCAAGTTTGCTCGCGAACGCGACAAATACATGACACAGGTCGAGGATTACATGCAGAAGCTGCGCCTTATGGGTTTCAAAGAGGTAGAGGGTTATCTGTGGTATCTGTACAGCAACAAAATCATACCCGTACACCCCACACACGAAGAACAATAAAACAGTAATGCCATGACACCGTTTTTAAAACAAGTAGCACAGGATATATACAAGCGATTCAATGGAGACCTTCACAATGTAGCCGTTGTATTCCCCAATAAAAGAGCAGGACTCTTCTTCAACGAGTACCTGATGCAAATGAGCGGCACCCCTATATGGAGCCCGGCCTACATCACCATAAGCGAGCTTTTTCAGCAGAGCAGCAACTACACTATAGGCGATTCAATACAGCTTGTGAGCAAGCTATATCATCAATACAGGCACCACACCAGCAGCGACGAGTCAATAGACAGCTTCTACAGCTGGGGCGAACTGCTCATCGCCGATTTCGACGACATTGACAAGAACCTTGCCGACACAGAGAGCCTGTTTGCCAACCTCAACGACCTGCGTAGCATCGGCAACACACACGATGCACTCTCGGCAGAACAGAAAGAGGCGATAGAACAGTTCTTCAGGAACTTCAATCCGCAGAACGAGAGCGAGCTCAAACGCCGTTTCCTTAAGATATGGCAGGTATTGGGCAATATATACAACGACTTCAAGGCAGTGCTCCATAACAGCGGCATAGCATACGAAGGAATGATGTATCGCGACATTATTGAGAACGAAGAGCTACTGCAACTTCCCTACAGCAAATATGTATTCGTCGGCTTTAATGCCTTAAGCCGTGTCGAGAACAGGCTGTTCGATATCGTAATGAAAAGGGATAAAGCCCTCTTCTACTGGGACTACGATACCAAATACATAAACGACGGGCAGCACGAAGCGGCACGATTCATGTACCGCAACGTAAAACAGTTCCCCAACGCGCTACATGACACATGTTTCGACAACATAGGCAACAAAAAGGTCGATATAATATCTACATCCACCGACAGCATACAGATGCGATATGCAGCCGAATGGATTGAGAATCACATAGCCAAGAACGACGACGAAGGCAGTGAAGTAGAGACAGCGGTAATATTGTGCGACGAGAACAAGCTCGAGTCGGTATATCACATCATCCCCCCATCGGTTAAGGAGAGGAACATAACAATGGGATTCCCCGTATCGCGCACGCCCATATACGACCTGTTGCAACAACTTGTCAGGCTGCAGACCGAGGGCTACGACACCGCACATGATAGTTTCACATTAGAGGCAGTGCACAATATACTTGTCCACCCCTACATACAGAAGCTATCTCCTGATGCAGGCAACATCGACAGGAATATCACAGCCGGCCGTATGCTCTTTCCACCACAAGAGCTGTTACAGGGCGACGAACTGCTGAGCATCATATTCACCCGTCACACCGACAACATACTATGGATGTCGTCAATAGGCAACATCATACACTTCATATCAAGGAACTCCCCAAAAGCAAAAACTGACAATGAAGAGGAAAAGAGCGAAGCCGACATATACAACGAACTATTCCTCGAGGCGCAGCTGAAAGTATTCATGCAGACCCAACGTCTCATAACCATCTTGGGCGAGGAGGATATGCAGATGAGCCAAAGCACTTTGGGACGTCTGCTGTTGCGTATTGTGGCAGGCACCTCAATACCCTTCCATGGCGAGCCCGTAGTGGGCATGCAGATAATGGGACTACTCGAGACACGTAACCTCGACTTTAAGAACATAATATTCATATCGGCCAACGAAGGCAACCTTCCCAAGAAGAGCAGCGAAAACTCATTCATACCATATAACCTGCGCCGCGCATTCGGACTCACACTGAGCGAACACCGCGACTCGATATATGCGTACAACTTCTATCGTCTGCTCCAACGTGCAGAACATGTCACACTGCTATACAACAAATCTACCGACAACAGCAAAGGCGAATGTTCGCGCTACATACTGCAACTTATGGCCGATGGCCATTGTGGCAAAAGAGCCTTCATAACATCGCAACAGAAGGTAAAGAAACATAATGCCCAAGATATAGAGAAGACTGAAGCTATGGTAGAACAGCTGCAACAGATGTATAACCTTAACATCAACAGCAGGGCAAGCACACTCTCACCCAGCGCAATAAACTGCTACCTCGACTGCAGCCTGCGTTTCTTCTATCGCTACATAATGAAAATAGAGAAATACAAGGAGGTTGCAACCGATGTTCAGAAAAACGACTTCGGACTGATATTTCACAAGGCATCGGAACTGTTCTACAACACCCTGCTGCCCGAAGAGAAAGGAACAGTAACAAAAGAAATGCTGCAGCCCTATATCGACGACAGCCAACTGCTGTATACATTCATAGACAAAGCCTTTATGCTCGAATATTTCGGACAGGAGGAGGGAACACCGCAATATAATGGCGAGCAGCTCATCAACCGCGAAGTACTGCAATGCATGTTGGGTTACCTTGTGAGAATGGATGCCGGACACGCACCATTCTACTATGAAGGCGGTGAGCTTCCACTCCACTTCAACATGCAGACAACAGTAAACGACCTGCAGATATCGCTGCGTATAGGAGGACGCGCCGACCGTCTGGACAGCAAGGACGGAACACTGCACATTATAGACTACAAGACAGGCAGTGAAGAGAAGAAACCAAAAGACCTTGCACAGGTATTTGCACACGAAGGTAGCAGCATGAAATATATACTACAGGCACTACTCTACTCAGTTGCAGCACTCGAAAGCGGAAAAGCAACAAAAGTGGCCCCGTCGCTCATATACATACATAAGGCACAAAACACAAAGCGCGACGATTTCATAATAAAAGTTGAAGGCAAGACACTTTACGATGCATCACCCCTGCGCGATGAGTTCAAGGCCCTGTTACAGAACACCGTAAACAATATATTCGATATCAACCAGCCATTCAGCCCCACCGACGACAGTGACCGCTGCAAATGGTGCGACTTCAAGAATATATGTAACAGATAAATAATACCAACCAACATACCGCTCCCTGCAATTTAGATTGCAGGGAGCGGTGTATATAAAAAGCGAAGCCAACAGGAGATAGTTACTCGCGTCCTTTCTCGTCAAGGTAGGAATCCTTGAATCCCAAGAAGTAGAGAACGCCATCGAGTCCTATGGTGTTTATCGCCTGCTTGGCGTTTGCCACTACACGTGGCTTGGCATGGAATGCAATACCCAATCCGGCTTCGCTGAGCATGGGAAGGTCGTTAGCACCGTCGCCCACTGCAATTGTCTGCGCGATATCGACCTTCTCGACCTGTGCTATAAGTTTCAACAGTTCGGCTTTTCGGCGTCCGTCTACAATTTCGCCAACGTAACGGCCGGTAAGTTTGCCTTCATCGTCAATCTCAAGCTCGTTTGCATATACATAGTCGATGCCGTACTTCTTTTGCAGATACTCGCCAAAGAAGGTGAAACCGCCCGATAGAATTGCTATCTTATAGCCATAGCGTTTGAGCACATACATAAGACGATCGACACCCTCGGTTATTGGAAGGTTCTCGGCTATATCGTGCATGACAGACGAATCGAGTCCCTTGAGCAGTGCCACGCGCTCGGTAAAGCTCTCTTTGAAATCAATCTCGCCACGCATGGCCCGTTCGGTAATATCCTTCACTTTATCACCTACACCGGCACGCATTGCAAGTTCATCTATCACCTCGGTCTGAATAAGAGTAGAGTCCATATCGAAGCATATAAGGCGACGCATGCGGCGGTACATATTGTCTATCTGGAACGAGCAGTCCATGCCCATCTCGCTCGACAGGCGCAGCAGTTCGGCCTGCATGGCGTTACGGTCGTGCGGTGTTCCACGCACCGAGAATTCGATACATGCACGCACGTTCTTCGATGGCTCAACGATGGAGATACGTCCCGAGAGACGGCGTATAGAGTCGATATTAAGTCCCTGCTCGGCAATAAGACGTGTTACAGCCTCTATCTGTTCGGCCGACAGTTTACGTCCGAGCAGTGTTATTATATATCTGTTTTTTCCTTGACGTTTTACCCACGCTTCGTAGTCGTCGGCATCAACGGGAAAGAATTTTATATTAATACCAAGCTCGCTGGCCTTGAAGAGCAGTTCCTTCATCACATGTCCCGAGTTCTCCTCTACAACGCGGATGAGTATTCCAAGAGACAATGTGCTATGAATGTCGGCTTGGCCGATATCGAGCACGGTAACATCATATCTCGAAAGGACCGACATGACAGAGGCTGTGAGCCCCGGCCTGTCTTCGCCTGTTATTCTGATTAGTATTAATTCTTTTGCCATTTTTCTTTATTAAAATAGGTTGTAGGGGATTTTTCTCTAAAAATATTTTAAATCTGCACTAAAAAATGTAAAGTATATCAGAAATCTAAAAACAATTGCGTTATTTTGTTGTTATAATAATGTGTTTTTCATAGTAATAGATTCCGGTAGCATCTGCTTGTGACAAGTCGGTGCCCGAACGAGCAAAAGCGTTTGTTCGGAAAACTGCTCCCTCCCCTTGGAGCAGTTTTTTTTATTTTATCACCTTTATGCAACACATAAGGCTGCATTGGTGAAATGTGTTTTCTACGGCAATTGTTTGTTCTTATATAGCTTTTTCGGTGTCGGCATTCTTATATTACCCCTTTGCAGCAATCTTTTGCATGAACTTTTCGCTATCAACGACAAAGCGCACATGTGTACCCTCGCCTATCACTCCATTGGCATCGCACACTTTAAGTTCGTAACTTATCTTGCGTCCCTCGACCGATGTAACCGTTGCGGTTGCTTCAATGGTGGCACCAACACCCGATGGACGCAAATGCAACATGTCTATTCCGCCACCGACTGTTGTAGAGCCGGCAGGGAGCGAATCGGCAACAGCCATCATCGCTGCATTCTCGGCAAGTGCAATCATTGCCGGTGTTGCAAAAACCATCAGATTGCCCGATCCCATGGATGCAGCGCACTTCTCATCTGTAACAACAGTGCTGCTTATATACGAAAGACCCTCTTTAATCATTTTCTTTTTTTAATATATGGTACAAAACATGGACAATGTACTACTGCCCTACAATATTACTTACCTTGCGAAGGTAAAGAAAATAAACCGAATAATATTCATATAAATTATAAATAATGTGCACCGCAGCACCATTTGGAGTATAAAGAATGAACAAGATATGTATTCAATGTTGTTTATAATAAAAAAGAATGGGTACAGACAACATTGTATACTATCTGATGAACGCTATAAAACGGCTGCTGTCACACACCGGGATAGCACCTGTTACACTCGACAGATTGGAGCCGCTCATTTATATAACCATAATAGCTGCCGTATCTTTTATTGTTGCAGAAATTGCATATCATGTATTGCAACAGGTGATAAAACGCATAGTGAAGGTAAGGAAGAACACCTTTCTCAGTAAAATCATAGAACACAACACTCTGCGCAGGCAGACGCAGATAATACCGCCACTGATGATGACAGCCCTGTTGCCGCTTGCACTAAGCCGGTCGCCGATGTTTCAGCACTACATCGGCACCATAGCGTGGATATATTTTATAATTATGCTCACACGAGCAATTGCTGCAACAATAAAGGTTGTAGGCGAGACGGCATTCAGCAACAACAAATACCATAACAGGCCAATAAAAGGGTTCGTTCAGGTAGCTATAATAATTGTATACATAATTATGACCATTATGCTGATTTCTATTCTCACCGACAAATCGCCTCTATACCTCATTGGAGGATTGGGAGCCTTTGCAGCCGTTCTTATGCTTATTACAAAAGACAGTATAATGGGATTTGTCGGAGGTTTCCTATTGCTCGAGAACGACATGATACGCATTGGTGACTGGATTGAGATGCCCGGCGGAACAATAAACGGCACTGTGTTCGACATATCGTTGACAATTGTAAAAATAAGGAATTTCGACAACACAATAGCCACCATACCACCATATACACTCATTAACGAGAGTTTCATAAACTGGCGTGGCATGAGCGACACCGGTGCACGGCGCATAGCACGCGGATATACAATTAAATTCGATAACATTAAACCATGCGACAACGATTATTTGGAGAAGATAAAAGGGCTCGACAGCAACATGGACGAGTATATAGCCCGCATGGAAGGGGGCAACGAAAACACTGCACAGAAAGAGAGCGGCGGAACAGTAGAGACCAACGTAGGTGTTTTCCGCACCTATGCCGATATATACCTGAGGCATCATCCGCGCATAAGGAAAGATATGCTCATAATGGTGCGTACACTTGAGCCAACTGCCAATGGATTGCCCATACAGTTCTACTGTTTCACTGACACAAGCAAATGGGAGGAGTACGAAGGGATACAATCGCAGATTATGGAACATTTCGCATCGGTGCTTCCTCTGTTTGAGCTTTACCCCTACCAGAACACATCGTCGCGCGACACCATTATAAGCGGCATGCTCGAGGGTAACTACCCTATCAAACAAATCAATGGAATGCCATATAAAATAGAGAACGACGATAACAGCAATGCGACCATGTAGCATTTAACACAACTTTTGCACATTTTACACTTTTTGTGCAAAATATTTTGCTATATTGTTCATTTTAATATAATTTTGCACCCGTTTTAAAACAATTATCCAATAAAAACACCGTACAACGCACATAATTACCAATATTTATAATAAAATGACAAAGATTAAAGGAAGTAGCGTACTAATCACAGGCGGTGCCTCGGGCATCGGACGCATAATGGGTCGCATAATGCTCGAGAAAGGAGCACGTCAGCTTATAATTTGGGACATAAACGAAAAAGGAATACACGATACGATAGAAGAATTGCGCAATCTTGGCAACATCAAGGGTTACAAGGTAGATATATCGGACAGCACTGCTGTTGAAGAGTGCTACAAGCGTACTCATTGGGAGTGCGGAAACATTGACATACTTATAAACAATGCAGGCATTGTGACAAGCAACAACACATTCGACAAGCAGAGCATATCGGAGATTGAGCGCACAATGGATATCAATGCCACAGCACCTATGGTGCTCACATCGCTCATACTGCCCGATATGATTTCGCGCAACCATGGCCATGTATGTAACATCGCATCGGCAGCGGGAATGATTTCGAATCCCAAAATGTCGGTATATGCTGCAAGCAAATGGGCTATGATTGGATGGAGCGACTCGGTGCGCATAGAGCTTAAACAGGCAAAGAGCAAGGTACGTTTCACAACCGTTGCACCCTATTTCATCAACACAGGCATGTTCGACGGTGTAAAGTCGAGAATATTCCCCATATTGAAACCCGAGCCTACGGCGAAAAAGATAATCCGCGCAATAGAGAAGAACAGGAACTTCAAGGGCTTGCCATTCAGCTATCACTTCATACGTACTTGTCAGGCACTGTTGCCTACATCGATTTTTGATTATATCTTTGGCGAAGTTGTGGGAATATTCCACGTAATGGATAATTTTACAGGAAGAAAGTAATGAGCATTCAAAACACCGGCGAACAAGATATCAGAGACATAAGAGAGGCACAAAGCCGTTTCTTTGCATCGGGTGCCACACTCGACTATCAGTTTCGCATAACACAGCTGAAACGCCTGCTACAGGCAACACAGACATGGGAAAAGCAGTTGTTAGAGGCTTTGTGGATTGACCTTCACAAGAGCGGACAGGAGGCGCTGCTCACCGAGCTGAGCATAGTAACAGGAGAGATAAAGAACCACATTCGCCATTTGAAAAGCTGGATGAAGCCCAAGCGTGTGTGCACACCGCTCAAGATGATGCCGTCGAACAGCCGCATAATGAGCGAGCCTCTTGGCAATGCACTCATAATTGCACCATGGAACTACCCCGTGCAGCTGCTGCTCAATCCGCTTGTAGGTGCCATTTCGGCAGGATGCACAGCCATACTGAAACCCTCGCCCTATGTACCCAACGTATCTGCTGTAATAGAAGATATGATAAGCGACACATTCGACAAGGAGTATATAGCCATTGTACAGGGTAACCGCGAAGTAAATGCACTACTGCTTTCGCAACGCTACGATATAATATTCTTCACCGGCAGCCCCTCTTTGGGCAAAACTGTGATGAAGGCTGCAGCAGAGAATCTGACACCCGTAATTCTTGAACTCGGCGGCAAAAGCCCATGTATCGTAGACAAGGATGCAGACATCAGCATTGCTGCACGACGCATAGCTTGGGGAAAGACACTCAACGCAGGACAGACATGTATTGCACCCGACTATCTTCTGATACACGAAGAGTGCAAGGCTCAATTCATAAAAGCATTTGAAAAGGAGCTGCATAAGTTGCACGGAAAGAACATCAAGGAGAGCCGTCACTATGTGCGCATTGTAAACGACAAATCGTTTGAACGCATCAAACGATATATGCAGGACGGTGACATCGTAATAGGTGGCGAAACCGACACGCGGGAGCGATACATTGCACCCACACTGCTCGATAATGTAAAGAGCAGTTCACCCGTAATGCAAGAGGAGATTTTCGGTCCCGTATTACCAATGATGACATTCACAGAACGCAGCAAGGCAATAGAGTTCGTATGCCAACGCGAAAAGCCCCTTGCTCTATACTACTTTGGAAAAGAGAGTGACGGATTCGAACTCCTGAAGCATACATCATCGGGAGGAGCATGCATAAACGACACCATAATGCACATTGCTAATGAGAACATTCCGTTCGGTGGTGTAGGAAATTCAGGAATGGGACACTATCACGGAGAAGAAAGCTTTAAGGCATTCTCACACCAACGCTCTGTGGTTGTAACCCCTACATGGCTCGACCTGCCATTCCGATATATGCCCTACAAGATGTTCGGACTTGTAAAAAAACTGTTATAAAACAGATTTCTGATAAAAATATATGCCTCGGATTTTTCCGAGGCATATATTTTTATCAGAAATTGGGAGCATCAACATCCCACCACAGACGTGTTGCCTGTTTATTAGGACCTCCAAGCGCAGGAATAGCTCTTTTATTTATTATAGCATCCTGCTTTGTATCACCGGTAGGAAGCCATACAATACGGCGAATCATTTCGCCCTGCTTTATTGAACCGTCACCATCATCGGTATTAAGCACAGGGAACAACTTGGGATAGCCTGTACGACGCAACTCGGTCCATGCCTCTGTTGAGAGGGGGAAGAGTGCAAGGTACTTCTGAGTGATAATCTTCTCGAGTTTGGTCTCAAGGTTATCACCCTCATTCCATTTTACACCAATCTTGGTAACGCTGGGCCAAGGCTTGCCGGCACCAAGAGGATCAACGCTTACATAATCAACAGGCTCCTCAAGATTCAAGTAATCCTCTACAAGATCGGCATATGCACCATACTTAACAAAGAGAGGATCTTCGAAGTATGCATTGCGGATAGCACGCTCATAGAAATCCTTAGCTTCGCCACCCATGTTCCAACCACGAATAGCACCCTCGGCACGGAGGAAGTCAACCTCGGCCCACTTCAAGAAGTACATAGGAGCCATTAAACGATCGGCAAAGAGCCCGCCGTCTATTTCTGAATAAGCCTGCAAGGGGTTAAGCGCTGCAACCTGACCTTCACCTACAAGGAGACCTGAACGGATACCGCAGATACGTGTACCTTTCGGCAACACCTCACCTGTATTGGGATTTACAATATCATAACTGTTTGGCTTTATAAGATACTTGGAATAGGGATGATCGAGACTCATAATCAAGCTCTCGAAAGAAGCTGACAAACGAAGGTCGCCCCAGTTGAACACGTCCCTAAGAGGATGCAAAAAACCCCAAATAATGGGGTAAAGCCCCTGCTGCTCATCAGCACTTTCTACCACACCGCTTGCAACAGCCTCCTCGGCCCAACGCTTAGCAGTCTCGGGCTCTACCTTTACAATGTGCATAGCCATACGCAACTTCAAAGAGTTGGCAAATTTGATGAATGAAGAAAGGTTAGATAAATCGCCTGTGAGAAGCTCACGGCCTGTCGAGAAATACTCCATCATCAAATCAGCAATCTTCTCCTTATACCAATCGGGACGGTTTGCCTCGTAGTGCTTGAGGCAAGCTACAATATTATCGAGATCCTCTACAATGCCATAATAGATTGTACGCATGTTGTCATATTTTGTACAATTGTCGGCAAATTGCTTATCATCGTTATATGTATTTGCACCGATAAGGTCGACATTCTCCTGTGCTCCCAGACAGTAGTAAAGCAAGGTTATTGCTTTTATCTCGGGTATCATGTTCACATTTGGCTTATGCAAAAGAGGCATAAAAGCATTCTTTGCTTGTGTGTAGGCAAGAAAAGGATCATTATGAAATTCATTGGAAATATCATATGTAGAGGTCAAACTACCATACATAAAGTCCTTGTGAGGCACAGTGAAATACTGTGCATACAGGTCGGGACCCATGCTAAACTGACGCTGATAACCGTGAGCAGAGGGGTACCTATGCCAATCATTACCACCTCTAAGACAGAACTGGCCGGTAAGGCTCTGACCAAGATAGCCATAATGTTCCAGTGTATCTATTGCTGCTGTTACATCGGCCTCGCTATACTCTTTTGTATATATATCGGATGTTATTTTTACTTTGTTGTAAACTTCTTTATCGAAATAAATATATCCGAAGTCTACCGATTCTATATCATCAACAGCAAATGTTAATATTCCGTTACTATTAATGATATCGGACTTGTTGCTTTTGAGTTTAACACTCATTGTGGGGATGTCGCTTTCTACAGAATCCTTTACAATGGTTCTATCTTGCGCATGTGATGCACTTATAACTGAGAGTGCCGAAAGAATTAATATACTCTTTTTCATATCTTTAGTTTTAACGGTTCTTATTGATTTTTACTGAATACTTACCCATGACATTTACTATATATATGCCGGGCTGCAACTGATGCATTGATACAGTTATGCTGCCACCGTTGCACTCGACATCGGCATTATGACGACGACCCGAAATGTCGTATATATACAATGAGGATGAATCGTCGACACCTTCAATCAGTAGGTTATCACCGCTTTGATACGTAAAACGCACCTCATTCTCGCTCATCTCAATAGAGTCGACACCGCTGGGAGTTCCCTCGGCAAAATAGTAACGCAACACCGAATTAAGTTTATACTCGGCCGACATTGTCTCGGAATCGACAAACATTGAAGAGGTACTGAAGCTTATCTCGGGCTTTTCGTTCAAAGCAAACGAGACTGTGGATTTGTCTTTCATCTCAATCACAAGCAACAGCGTTTGAGCATAGGCCCCTATCCTGAACAAAGAAAGGAAGAGAAGCAAAAGCATTAATCTGTTTTTCATATTTAAAATAATTTTAATTTTATTGGTATCCAATAGAAATCATTTAAAAAAGTAATAATAAATATACTATCTGATTATGACTCAGACTGTATTTTTACATATTGTTATATTTTTTTACAAAAATAAAATTTTAATTTCAAAAAATATTATTTTTCACCACCATTTTTTAACAAATTAAAACATTTAAGCTCCTAAAAAAATTTATTTCGTATTACTGAACGAATATGGGGCATCATCGTCACCTACACCTCGGTTTCTGTTGGGCTGCTGCTCCATCTGAAGATCCATCACACCGCCACGCATTATTGATTCATGAGTGATGTAGTTGCGTGTATATTGTGCACCGTCGAGCAGCATATTACCTATATATATATTGCTATCGCTATTTGAGGGTGCATTTATAGTCAATGTATTTCCGTTTTCGAGATGCAGCGTTGCCTTCTTGAAGAGCGGTGCTCCAAGCACATATTGGTCGCTTGCAGGACACACAGGATAGAAACCCAATGCCGAGAAGACGTACCATGCCGAAGTCTGTCCGTTATCCTCGTCGCCACAGTAGCCGTCGGGGGCTGCGGTATACATCCTATCCATCACCTGTCGCAACCAATACTGCGCCTTCCAAGGTTGCCCTGCATAGTTGTATAGGTATATCATGTGCTGAATGGGCTGGTTGCCATGGGCATAGTTGCCCATGTTCATCACTGTCATCTCACGAATCTCGTGTATAGGGAAACCATAATAGCTGTCGTCAAAGTGTGGGGGAACGGCAAATACCGAGTCGAGCATTGAGACAAAAGTATCTTTACCGCCCATAAGGTCGATAAGCCCCTGAACATCGTGGAACACCGACCATGTGTAGTGCCAGCTGTTGCCCTCGGTAAAGTTACCGCCCCATTTCAAAGGAGAGAAATCTGTCTCGAAAGTGCCGTCCTTCTGACGTCCGCACATCAGGTTATACTCCTTATTGAACAGGTTACGATAGTTCTGTGCACGTTTCTCGAGCATACGAATCTCTTTCTTGGGACGTTTCAGTGCCTTGGCAACCTGCAATATACACCAGTCGTTATAGGCATACTCGAGTGTACGGGCTGCATTCTCATGTATTCCGACATCACAGGGCACATAACCAAGTGAATTATAATATTCGTATCCCAATCTTCCGGTTGATGACACCTGCGGATGCACCGCCTCGGTTGCATGCAACAGTCCCTTGTACATTGTATCGGTGTCATCCACTCTTATACCTTTTATAAAAGCATCGGCAAGCACCGAAGCCGAGTTGTTTCCAACCATGCAGCCTCTGTGTCCGGGGCTTGCCCACTCGGGATAGAAACCGCTCTCTTTATAGGCATTTACAAGGCCCTCCTGAATCTCGGCATTAACAGATGGATATACAAGGTTAAGCAACGGAAACAGCGAACGGAATGTATCCCAGAAACCTGTATCGGTGTACATATATCCGGGAAGCACCTCGCCATTATATGGGCTGTAGTGCATTACGTTGCCCTCGCAGTCAATCTCGTACAGTTTGCGCGGAAAGAGCAACGAACGATAGAGACACGAGTAGAACGTGCGTAACTGCTGCTCGCTGCCACCCTCGACGGCAATGCGTCCCAAGAGGCTGTTCCAGCGGTCGCGTCCTTTTGCCACAAGAGTGTCGAAGCTATCATCGCCAAGCTCGCGCAAATTGACGTGCGCCTGCTCAAGGCTGATGAAAGACGACGCGACACGCGCATGTACCACCTCGCCCTTTCTTGTAGTGAAGCCTACCACAGCACCGGTGTGATAATTTGTCTGCTCGTGTGCCACATCGCTTGTTGCCATGACATTTGCGCTGTCGCGGTAGAAAGTAGATACACTCTCAAAGGGCTTGTCGAACTGAACAACAAAGTAGTTACGGAAGTTCTGCAGTACGCCTCCGCTGTTGCGTGTAGTATATCCCACAATCTTATTCTCCTCGGGGATAATGCTTATGTGAGAGCCATCGTTATGGGCATCCAGCACAATATAAGAGGTTGCTTGGGGGAAGGTGAAACGGAACATCGACGCACGCTCGGTAGGTGTAATCTCGGTCAACACATCATAGTCGGCCAAATATACCTTATAATAGTGAGGCAATGCTGTCTCGCTCTTGTGCGAGAACCAGCTTGCACGTTGTGCCTCGTCGAGCAACACCTCGCCTGTTACAGGCATCAACGAGAATTCGCCGTAATCATTTATCCATGGGCTGGGCTGATGTGTCTGCTCAAAAGCATATATCTTATTGGCTGTATATGTATATTGCCAGCCATCGCCCATTTTGTTGGTACGCGGTGTCCAGAAATTCATACCCCATGGCATGGCTATTGCCGGATAGGTGTTGCCGGCAGACAACTCGAAGCTCGACTGGGTACCCATAAGAGGGTTTACGTACTGTGTGTAGTCCTGCGCCTTGACAAAGAGCGACGAACACAGTAACACACATAGCAATATATGGTGTTTCATAGTTTATAAGAGTAAAAAAAACGGTGTGAAAGTGCACTTTCACACCGTTGATTATTAGTTATTGGCATTATGCCAACTGCTGCTTGATGAATTCCTGCATCTGTGTCTCGTGTGCCTCGGCGCTCTGGAGCAACTTGAACTGTGCCTTAGAGCGTACAAGGTTGTGCTCGGGATACTGAATTCTGTAGTATGTATCGCCATTGATGTAATCGGCAAGGAAACGTACAGTCTGCATGTAGGGGAACAACATTGCTGCATAGGGAAGGTTCTCAATCTCGAGTTCGGTGAGGAAACAACGTGCCGACTTGAGGTAACCCTCGGTGAATGCCTTGAATATCTCCATATTGAAATTCACGTTATCGAGATCCTGATCGTCCTCGCGACCTGTATTTGCAGCCGAACGCAGGAAATCGCCAAAGTCCGAGAAGATGAAGTTGGGCATCACTGTGTCGAGGTCAATTACGCACAACACCTTGCCATCCTTGTCGAAGAGAATGTTGTCGACCTTGGTATCGCAGTGGCAGATGCGCTTTGCAAGCTTGCCCTCGCGGTGCAGCTGCTCGCCTTTACACATTACCTCGGCACGTTTCTCAAGCTCATCAACAAGCCACTGTACCTCGGCAAGACGACCGGCCTTGTTCTCTTTTACAGCCTCGCGCAACTGCCACAAACGGAACTCCATATTGTGGAAGTCCTTGATGGTCTCGCCAAGCTCAACGGGAATATCGGCAAGCATAGCCTGAAAATTACCGAATGTCTCGCCCACGATGTATGAGCTTTCGGGTGTTACACCGCTCATTGATGTTGTATCAGGGATAAATACCATTATACGCCAATACTTCTCGCCATCGAAATAGAAATATTTTCCATCCTTTGCGGGAACAAAACGCAACACCTTACGCTCAACGTCATCAACACCGGCTGCCTCATATTTGGCACGGATGTGATTGGTAACAGCGTTAATATTGTTCATAAGCATCTCAACATCGGGGAATATTGCATTATTCACATGCTGCAACACATAGTCGGGAGCATCACCCTCGGTCACCACACGATATGTTGTGTTGATTAGTCCGTTACCAAGAGGCTTAACCTCGCTTACGACACCCTGAATGTCGAACTGCTCTACTATTTGCTTAAGATTGTCCATTGGAGTAAATATTTAAAGGTTAGTTAGTTTCTTTTTATATTGCTTTAGGAGCACTGAAAAGCGACACCACCATAAATGCGAGGAATACAATTGCAAGAAGTATTACTGCAATATTGGTAATGAGCTTGCGCATACGCTTCTGCGATGCCTTACGCTGCTTGGCAGTGCTTTTCTTTGCCACTTTGTCCTTGCCCATGATTACTTCTGGGGTTTAAGGTCGAGCGCAATGTTCAACTCGTCGAGCTGCGAGGGCTCAAGAGCCGCAGGAGCATCAATCATTGTATCGCGGCCTGAGTTGTTCTTGGGGAATGCAATACAGTCGCGTATAGAGTCGAGACCTGCAAAGAGGCTTACCCAACGGTCGAGACCATAAGCAAGACCACCGTGAGGAGGCGCACCATACTTGAACGCATCGAGCAACCATCCGAACTGCTGCTGTGCACGCTCGGGTGTGAAGCCAAGCAACTCGAACATCTTGTTCTGCAGTGCACTGTCATAGATACGGATTGAGCCACCGCCAACCTCGACACCGTTTATAACCATATCGTATGCATTAGCACGTACTGCACCCATGTCAGTATCGAGCAATGGAATATCCTCGGGCTTGGGCGAGGTGAAGGGATGGTGCATTGCCATGTAGCGTCCCTCCTCTTCGCTGTATTCGAACAAGGGGAAGTCGACAACCCACAGACACGAGAACTTATTCTTGTCGCGCAAACCGAGCTGTGATGCCACCTCGAGACGCAATTCGCACAACTGCTTGCGTGTCTTCATTGTATCGTCACCGCTGAGGATAAGAATCAAGTCGCCGGACTCGGCTGCAAAAGCGGCCTTCATCTGCTGCAGCACATCCTGTGAGTAGAATTTATCTACACTCGATTTAACGCTGCCATCGGCCTCGACACGAGCATATACCATACCTTTGGCACCAATCTGAGGACGGCGCACGAAGTCGGTAAGCGCATCGAGTTGCTTGCGTGTATATGTAGCAGCACCCTTGGCACAGATACCGCCAATATACTCGGCACTGTCGAACACGCCGAATCCGTGTCCTTTCATTATATCCATCAACTCCACGAACTTCATTTCGAAACGTGTATCGGGCTTGTCGCTACCATAATATTTCATGGCATCGTGCCATGTGATACGGGGGAACGCTTCGGTAAGTTCCACACCACGGATTGTTTTGAAGAGATGTTTTGCCATTCCCTCGAACAAAGAGATTACATCCTCTTGCTCGACGAAGCTCATCTCGCAGTCAATCTGTGTAAACTCGGGCTGACGGTCGGCACGAAGGTCCTCGTCGCGGAAACACTTTACAATCTGGAAATAACGGTCGAAGCCCGACACCATGAGCAACTGCTTGAAGAGCTGGGGGCTCTGGGGCAAGGCATAGAACTGACCGGGATTCATGCGTGAGGGAACGACGAAGTCACGCGCACCCTCGGGAGTGGAACCGATGAGCATGGGAGTCTCGACCTCGATAAAATTCATTGAATCGAGATAACGGCGCACCTCCATTGTCATCTTATGACGCAACTCAAGATTGCTGCGCACCGCCTCACGACGCAAATCGAGATAACGATATTTCATACGGAGCTCGTCACCGCCATCGGTATTGTTCTCTATAGTAAAAGGAGGTGTCTCGGCACTGTTGAGGATGTTCAGTTCAGTAGCAATAATCTCAATATCGCCGGTAGGGATATTATTGTTCTTGCTTTGACGCTCGCGCACTACTCCGCTCACCTGAATCACATACTCACGTCCCAAATGCGAAGCCTTTTCGCAAAGTTCGGCATTGGTATCCTCACTGAACACCAACTGTGTTATACCGTAGCGGTCGCGCAAGTCAACAAAAGTCATTCCACCCATTTTACGCGCACGCTGCACCCAACCGCTAAGGGTTACATTCTTCTCTACATCGGCAAGTCTTAGCTCACCACAAGTTCTATTACGATACATTCTATATTTAATTTATATTATTTCATCAATATACAGCCCTGCACCCGACATTCAAGGAACATCCGCTGCAATACAAGCACACGCTTGCAGGCTACTGCAAATATACTACAAATTTATCGAATAAAATGTCTATTTATTAAAATAAAGATAAAATATAATCAGGATAGCGCAATAACAGCTGTGGGCACCATAGTTGCCGAGCAACGGCACTGTTTTTTAGCGGCATGGCAACAGCTTAGAAAAAGACCGATTTTAAATAAACCGACAAAACAGAGCAACAAATTATAGTTTTTTAATAGTTTGGCACACTTTTTGTAAGAAACCTTATGTAAAAAAATTACCAAAGAGATAAATTCATTTTATATTTTTGCAACCCGAAGCCCGAATAATCGGGAAAAAACAAATTACGAATATTCAAAATGGATTGATTGAGGAGGAGGAATTTTATGAACAATGAATTTTCGCAAGGAATAACAAAAATCCTATTGTTAGGAAAAGAGGAGGCCAATCGTCTTAACTGCAAGACTGTCAGCCCCGAGCATCTTCTATTGGGAATAATGCGCGACGAAAAGGACAGCGCAAAGGAGGTATTCAACAAATTGAATGTAGATGCCGAAGCCATAAAGAGCATGCTCGAGACGCATATCAAGGAGAGTGTCACAGCCGGCATTCAGGAGGGTGAAGAGGTTGAGATGAACATGGATGCGGCAAAGGTGCTGCGTTTCACCACACTCGAGGCGCGTAACCTCAAGGCAAGCAGCGATGCAGGCCAGATATTGCTATTGGGCATATTGAAGGACGAAAAGAGCGTTGCGTCGGGAATACTGAAGCAGCATAATGTAACATACGACCGTGTCCGCGAAGTGATACGGAACATGCGTGGTTACAACGACAGCGAGCCCATGCAGAACGACACAAAGCCGAAAGCCGGATACGGGTTCAACGACTTCGACGAGGAGGATGACGAAAAGGTCATGCGCAGCGACAACGGCAACAGCCGTGGCTACACAGGCACCAAGCAACAAGCATCTTCAAACGACACACCTGTGCTCGACAGTTTCGGTGTAGACATGACAAAAGCTGCACGCGAAGGAAAGCTCGACCCCATTGTAGGACGCGAGAAAGAGATTGAGAGAATATCGCAGATACTGAGCCGCCGCAAAAAGAACAACCCCGTACTCATAGGAGAGCCCGGTGTTGGAAAATCGGCACTTGTGGAGGGACTTGCACAGCGCATTGTAGAGCGCAAGACCTCGCGTCTGCTATTCGACAAGCGCGTGGTAGCACTCGACATGACAGCCGTCGTTGCCGGAACAAAGTATCGCGGACAGTTCGAGGAGCGTTTGCGCTCGATACTTACAGAGCTCGAGAACAACCCCGACATTATACTCTTCATTGACGAGATACACACCATCATAGGTGCCGGTTCAACCCCGGGATCAATGGATGCAGCCAACATCCTGAAGCCTGCACTTGCACGTGGCGAGCTTCAGTGCATCGGTGCAACCACACTCGACGAGTACCGCAAGAGCATCGAAAAAGACGGAGCACTTGAGCGACGTTTCCAGAAAGTGATTGTGGAGCCTACAACAGCCGAAGAGACACTTCACATCCTGAAAAACATAAAGGAGCGTTACGAGGAGCATCACAATGTCATATACACCGATGACGCGCTCGCAGCATGTGTCAAATTGACAGACCGTTATGTCACCGACCGCAGTTTCCCCGACAAGGCTATAGATGCAATGGACGAAGCCGGTGCACGCACCCACATATCGAACATAAGCATACCGCAGGAGATTGAGGAGCAGGAGGCTAAGATTGCTGTTGCAAAGCGCAACAAGGAAGAGGCCGTAAAGGCACAACAGTTCGAGCTTGCAGCCAACTTGCGCGACGAAGAGAAACGCCTCACAGCCGAGTACAAGCGCATGAGCGAAGAGTGGGAAAAAGAGATGCGCAACAAGCGACAGACCGTAGACGCCGAGAACATAGCAGCAGTAGTATCAATGATTTCCGGCGTTCCCATGCAGCGAATGGAGCAGGACGAATGGAGCCGCCTGAGAAGCATGCAACAAGAGCTCAACAGCAAGGTAATTGCACAGGAAAGCGCTATAGAGAAACTGAGCAAGGCAATACGTCGCAGCCGCGTAGGACTTCAGAACCCCACAAAGCCCATCGGAACATTCATGTTCCTTGGACCTACAGGTGTGGGTAAGACTCTGCTTGCAAAAGAGCTTGCCAAGCTGATGTTCGGCAGCAGCGATGCGCTCATACGAATAGACATGAGTGAATACATGGAGAAATTCACTGTATCGCGCCTTGTTGGAGCGCCTCCGGGATATGTAGGATACGAAGAGGGAGGTCAGTTGACCGAGCGCGTAAGACGCCGTCCCTACTCCATTGTACTGCTCGACGAGATTGAGAAGGCACACAGCGATGTGTTCAATATGCTTTTGCAGGTTATGGACGAAGGACGCCTCACCGACAGCTACGGACGCACTGTAGACTTCCGCAACACCGTGATAATAATGACATCAAACATAGGTTCGCGCGAGCTTAAGGACTTTGGAGCAGGCGTAGGATTTGCTCGCGAAGAGCGCGCCACAGGCAAGCAACACTCGCGCGAGGTTATACAGAAGGCACTCAACAAGCGCTTTGCGCCCGAGTTCCTCAACCGTGTCGACGAGATAATAAACTTCGACCAACTTGGCAAGGAGGCCATAACAAGCATCATCGACCTTGAATTGACAGGAATAACAAAGCGCATCAACGAGCTGGGATATACCCTCAAGATAAGCGACAGCGCCAAGAGTTTCCTTGCCGACAAGGGATACGACATACAGTTCGGTGCACGTCCGCTTAAGAGAGCGTTGCAGAACTACATCGAGGACGAGATATCGGAACTGATGCTCGACGGCATGCTCAAAGAGGGAGACATCATAACTGCCGACCACGAAGAGAATGGCGAAAAGCTCAAGTTCACAGTAAGTCAATAATAGCACCGGCGACACACTGCCAAAATGTCAGATGCAAAACATCTGGCATTTTTTTTGTTTATATATTGAAGGAGTAGAATCCAACAAAGAACAAGTATAAACTAAAAAAAACAGATAATATGCAAAAAGGTAACATTGGGGTAACAACCGAAAACATTTTCCCCGTAATAAAGAAGTTCTTGTATAGCGACCACGAAATTTTCCTTCGTGAGATTGTATCAAATGCCATCGACGCAACCCAGAAGTTAAAGACCCTATACGAAAAGGGCGAGTACAAAGGTGAGCTTGGCGAGCTCAAGGTAACCGTATCGTTGGGCGAAGGCACACTCACCGTAAGCGACAACGGTATCGGACTCACAGCCGAGGAGATTGACAAATATATCAATCAGATTGCATTGTCGGGTGCTACCGATTTTCTTGAGAAATACAAAGACAGTGCAAACAACATCATCGGCCACTTCGGACTCGGTTTCTACTCGTCATTCATGGTATCCAAGAAGGTAGAGATCATAACAAAGTCTTACACCGGCGCACCTGCAGTAAAATGGAGCTGCGACGGAAGCCCCGAATATACCTTGGAAGAGGTTGAAAAGGAGGGACGCGGAACAGACATCATAATGTACATTGACGATGACAGCAAAGAGTTCCTCGAGGAGCAGCGCATCACAGCGATACTCAACAAATACTGCCGCTTCCTGCCTGTACCCATCGCATTCGGCAAAAAGAAGGAGTGGAAAGATGGCAAGCAGGTAGAGACAAGCGAGGACAATATAATAAACGACACCACCCCGCTGTGGACACGCAAGCCCAGCGACCTGAAGGACGAGGACTACAAGGAGTTCTACCGCAAGCTCTACCCTATGAGCGACGAGCCCCTCTTCTGGATTCACCTGAATGTCGATTTTCCCTTCCACCTCACCGGAATACTCTACTTCCCCAAAGTGAAAAGCAACCTCGACCTTCAGAAGAACAAGATACACCTGTTCTGCAATCAGGTATATGTAACAGACGAAGTAGAGGGCATCGTACCCGACTTCCTGACACTCATGCACGGTGTAATTGACTCGCCCGACATCCCCTTGAACGTATCACGTTCATACCTGCAGAGCGACTCAAACGTAAAGAAGATATCTACATACATATCGAAGAAAGTATCAGACCGTCTGCAATCTATCTTCAAGAACGACCGCAAGGAGTTCGAAGAGAAGTGGAACGACCTCAAGATCTTCATCCACTACGGCATGCTCACCGAGGAGGACTTCTACGACAAGGCAAGCAAATATGCACTGTTGCAGGACACTGAAGGCAAGAAGTACACATACGAGGAGTACAAAACACTCGTTTCGGCAGAGCAGACCGACAAAGAGGGCAATATAATATACCTTTACAGCAACAACCGCGAGAAGGAGTACAGTTTCATCGATGCAGCAACATCAAAAGGCTACAACGTATTGCTCATGGACGGCCAACTCGATGTAGCACTCATCAGCCTGCTCGAGCGCAAATTCGAGAAGACACGTTTCACCCGCGTCGACAGCGATGTAGTGGACAACCTCATTGTAAAAGAGGCGCAGAAGGCATCGGCATTGAGCGAGAATGAGCGCAGCATACTTACCGGCATATTCCAGAGCCGCCTGCCCAAGATTGAGAAGAAAGAGTTCTACGTACAGGTACACGCTCTTGGCGAGAATGGCGCACCCGTCACCATAACACAAGCCGAGTACATGCGCCGTATGAAGGAGATGGCAGCCATACAGCCGGGCATGTCGTTCTATGGCGAAATGCCCGACATGCTGAACGTATTGCTCAACGAGGAACACCCCATCGTGAAACGTATCCTTGGCGAGGCCGAGGCTGCATGCAGCCAGCAGTTGAACCCCATCAACGAAGAACTTGCTGCACTTGAGGCTCATCGCAACGAACTGAACGAGGCAAGCAAAGACAAGAAGATTGACGAGATTCCACAGAGCGAGAAGGATGACCTTGAAGATACCGAGAAGAAGATTGCCGAGGCACAGAGCAACAAAGAGGCTGTGCTTGCAGGCTATGCAGCCGGTAATCCGCAGATACAGCAACTCATCGACATCACACTGTTGCAGAACAACATGCTCACAGGCGAGGCTTTGAGCAACTTTGTAAAACGCAGCATCGAACTGATGAAGTAAGCATAGTCCACACAATAAAAGAAAAATCTGATCAAGTGCAGCAATCCGCAAGGTTGCTGCACTTGATTGTTTCAGATGCACAAGGAAACAGGGCGTACAAAAAAAGAAAGGAGGTATTAGAACTTTTTAATTGTATAAAACGTAGTCTGATAACAATAAAAAGTTATTTTTGCAGATTGAACCAT
>JAEIGA010002901.1_pt1 | contig 27037 bp, 23 predicted proteins | sample 9270691 | NCBI WGS metagenome assembly JAEIGA01 (sample SAMN17057246, study PRJNA624740) | gut metagenome | biome: biome; isolation source: fecal sample | host: Bos grunniens | place: China: Xizang | collected 2019 | reverse complement strand
AGCTTGTGGAACATTTCGATACCTGTAACAACAGTCTTTCTGCTCTCGTCAGCAAGACCAACGAGTTCAACTTCTTCGTTCATGTGGATTGTACCACGTTCTACTCTACCAGTAGCAACAGTACCACGACCAGAAATGGTGAATACGTCTTCTACAGGGAGAAGGAAGGGTTTAGCTTCGTCACGTTCGGGGTTAGGAATGTATGAGTCAACAGCGTCCATAAGTTCTCTGATGCAAGCAGTTTCAGGAGCGTTAGTAACAGCGTCACCTTCGTTAGCTTGAGCAACTTCTAATGCTTTTAATGCTGAACCTTTGATAATAGGAGTATCGTCGCCAGGGAAACCATATTCAGAAAGAAGTTCTCTGATTTCCATTTCAACGAGTTCAAGAAGTTCAGGATCGTCTAATTGATCGCATTTGTTCATGAATACTACGATGTAGGGAACGCCAACTTGACGAGCAAGAAGGATGTGTTCTCTAGTTTGGGGCATCGGACCGTCGGTTGCTGCAACTACTAGGATTGCGCCGTCCATTTGTGCTGCACCAGTGATCATGTTCTTAACGTAGTCAGCGTGGCCGGGGCAGTCAACGTGTGCATAGTGACGGTTGTCGGTTTGGTATTCTACGTGAGAGGTGTTAATTGTTATACCTCTTGCCTTTTCTTCCGGTGCCTTATCGATTTCGTCATATTTCATTTTTTGTGCTTGACCTTTAGCAGCCATAGTCATGGTGATTGCTGCGGTAAGAGTAGTTTTACGGTGGTCAACGTGTCCGATAGGACCGATGTTAATGTGCGGTTTACTTCTGTCAAATTTAGCCTTTGCCATTAGATTTTCCTCCAAAAATTTCTGATGATTTTTTATTTTTTAATTTTTTTTAGGTTTTTTGTTAAATTTATATTTATTTTACAATAAATAACTTAAATTGTCAACAGTAATTTACGCTTTTTTGCCCATTATCTTTTCTGCTACTGACTTGGGTACTTCTGCGTAATGTGAGAACTGCATGGTGTAGTTACCACGGCCTTGCGTTCTTGAACGTAAGTCGGTTGCATAACCAAACATTTCTGCTAGCGGAATGTGCGCGTCGATAACCTTTATTCCGTTTCTATCTTCGGTGCCTTGGATAATACCACGACGTGCGGTTACGTTACCCATTAAGTCACCAAAATAGGTGTCCGGAGTTAGTATTTCTACCTTCATTATCGGTTCTAAAAGAACGCTCTTTGCTTTTTGCAAACCGTCTTTAAGAGCCATGCTACCTGCAATCTTAAACGCCATTTCAGACGAGTCTACGTCGTGGTAACTACCGTCGTATACGGTTACCTTGAAGTCAACTACTTCGTAGCCTGCTAATATACCGTTTCTTGATGCTTCCATAATACCTTTGTTGATAGGTTGAATAAATTCCTTAGGAATTGAACCACCAACGGTTTCGTCAACGAATTCGTAGCCCTTACCAGGTTCTTGCGGTTCAAGACGGATTTTACAGTGACCGTATTGACCGTGACCACCCGTTTGACGTTTGAACATACCTTCCGCTTCAACTGCTTGACGAATAGTTTCTTTGTATGCAACTTGGGGTTTACCAACGTTTGCTTCTACTCTAAACTCTCTAAGCAATCTATCTACGATAATTTCAAGGTGAAGTTCGCCCATACCTGCAATAATGGTTTGCGCGGTTTCGGGGTCGGTATAAGTTTTGAAAGTGGGGTCTTCTTCTGCAAGTTTTGCAAGAGCGAAGCCCATCTTTTCTTGACCTTGTTTAGTCTTAGGTTCGATAGCAACTCTAATAACGGGTTCTGGGAATTCCATTTGTTCCAAAATGATTTGGCCGTTTTCAGCACAAAGAGTATCACCGGTGGTGGTTTCTTTTAAGCCTACTAGTGCACAAATTTCACCCGAATATACTGCGTCAACTTCTTCCCTGTGGTTTGCGTGCATTCTTAGAATTCTTGCAATTCTTTCTTTTTTGCCCTTAGTTGCGTTATATACGTAAGAACCTGTTTTCAAAACGCCCGAATATGCACGGAAGAACGCTAATTTACCAACGAACGGGTCAGTCATTATCTTGAACGCTAAGCCACAGAAAGGTTGATCGTCTGCAGGTTCTCTCTTAACAACGTTTCCATCGGGATCTTGACCTTCGATAGCGCCTATGTCTAAGGGGCTGGGAAGATACTCGGTTATAGCGTCGATAAGGTTTTGAACGCCCTTATTTTTGTAACTTGAACCGCAAAGCACGGGGGTTACTTTCATTTCAAGGGTTGCTTTTCTTAAACCTTTCTTGATTTCGGCAACTGATAGGTCACCTTCTTCGAAGTATTTTTCCATCAAAGCGTCGTCCGTTTCAGCGGCTAGTTCAACTATTTTTTCTCTATATTCAGCAACTTCTGCCTTTAAGTCTTCCGGAACTTCGGTCTCTTGAGTTTCACGGCCTAAGTCGTCTAAATAAATGATTGCTTTTTGTTCGATAATATCAACAACACCCTTAAAGGTCTCTTCTTTACCTATCGGTAATAAAATTGGAACAGCGTTGGTTTTTAATCTTTCACGCATCATTTCGATTGCGTTATAGAAGTTTGCACCGTTGATGTCCATTTTGTTGATATAAGCAATTCTTGGAACTTTATATTTATCAGCTTGGCGCCAAACGGTTTCACTTTGAGGTTCAACACCGCCCTTTGCACAGAAAGTTGCAACGGCACCGTCTAATATACGAAGCGATCTCTCAACTTCTACGGTAAAGTCAACGTGACCAGGGGTATCGATAATATTGATACGGTGGCCTTTCCAGTAACAAGTCGTTGCCGCACTCGTTATGGTTATACCACGTTCTTGTTCTTGAACCATCCAGTCCATAGTTGCAGCGCCTTCGTGGGTTTCGCCCAACTTGTGAGTTTTACCGGTGTAAAACAAAATTCTTTCGGTGGTAGTGGTTTTACCTGCGTCTATGTGCGCCATAATACCTATGTTTCTGGTAACACTTAAATCAAAATCTCTAGGCATAACTACTCTCCAAATTAAAATTTATAATGAGCAAATGCTTTGTTTGCTTCTGCCATTCTATGCGTATCTTCTTTCTTCTTAACTGCGTTACCAGCGTTGTTGAAAGCGTCTACTAATTCTGCAGAAAGTCTTCCGCTCATTTCTCTTTCGCTTCTGTTTCTTGCAGCGTTTACTAACCAACGAATTGCAAGAGTTTGTCTTCTTTCAGCTCTGATTTCGATAGGTACTTGATAGTTTGCACCACCTACTCTCCTTGCTTTTACTTCTACCATAGGCATAATGTTGTTTAACGCTTGCGTAAACATTTCCATCGGTTCTTGGCCAACTTTTTCAGCCGCGGTGGTGAACGCTTCGTAAACAATGCCTTGTGCTATACCCTTTTTGCCGTCTAACATGATTTGGTTGATAAGTTTGGTAACAACTTTATCGTTATACACGGGATCGGGTAGTACGTCTCTTTTTGCAATATTGCCTCTTCTTGGCATATTTTAATCCTCCTTTAAATTTTTTTTGCGCTCTCGCGCTCTTTAAGGGTAAACCCTTAAGTACAGCTATCACTTGCCCTTTCGGGTAGCGAACCTTCTGTCTTGCGACATACTGCCTACTAATCGGGTTAATTTTCCGAATTCTCCGAATTTTAGTAGGTGTCTGTTTGGTTGTGGATTTTCTCCACAGTTAAATAGACTAGAGACTACTTATTATTTAGGTCTCTTAGCGCCGTATCTTGATCTTGCTTGTCTACGTTTTGCAACGCCCGCAGTATCAAGTGCGCCACGAACAATGTGGTATCTTACACCAGGTAAATCTTTTACCCTGCCACCACGGATTAGAACAGAACTGTGCTCTTGCAAGTTGTGACCTTCACCGGGGATATATACGATACCTTCCATCTTATTGGTAAGTCTTACTCTGGCGATTTTTCTAAGTGCTGAGTTAGGCTTCTTAGGCGTGGTAGTAGTTACGGATAAGCAAACGCCACGTTTTTGAGGACATTCATCTAAAATCGGGGACTTTGACTTATACGTAATTTTCTTTCTGCCTTGTCTGATAAGTTGTTGAATTGTTGGCATAGTACACCTCCTTAAAATTTTCGGATATTCAGAAAACGGATTCGGAAAACTTCCGTTTTTAGAAACTTTGTTTATTTGCCGAGCGCCGTAATTAACGCTCGGCATTTAATAATTTTACCATTTTTGATACGCTTAGTCAATTAAATGTAAGCGTTTTCCTGCATTTTTTTGCAAGTTTACTCGGTAATTTCACCCGTTTTTACCGTAGGTTGCGGTGAAACGTTTTTATAGTTTTTGATACCCGTTCCCGCAGGAATTAGTTTACCTATAATTACGTTTTCTTTTAAGCCAAGTAGCGGATCGACCTTGTTCTTGATTGCCGCTTCGGTAAGAACTCTTGCGGTTTCTTGGAAAGACGCTGCCGATAAGAAACTTTCTTTCGCCAAAGCCGCTTTCGTTATACCTAACAACATTCTCTTACCAACGGGGGGTCTTAATCCGTTTTCTAATGCTTTTATCGTTTCTTCTTCAAATCTATAAAGATCAAGTTTTTCACCAGGTAGAATATCGGTATCGCCCGGATTTTCTACTTGAACTTTCTTCATCATTTGACGAACGATTATTTCAACGTGTTTATCGTTGATATCAACGCCTTGGCCACGGTATACGCTTTGAATTTCTTTCAAGATATAGTTTTGAACGCCCTTAATACCTTGCGTTTTCAAAATTTCTTGCGGATATACCGAACCATTGGTTAAAATCGAACCCGGTTCTACTCTTTCGCCTTCTTTAACGATTATACCAGTGCCGAACGGAACGGTGTAATCCTTAGTTTCTCCGTCGTCCGTTTTTACTATAACGTGAATAATCTTATCTCTTTCTTCGATTTCCACCTTACCACTGTGTTCGCAAACGATTGCAGAGTGTTTGGGTTTTCTTGCTTCAAACAATTCTTCAACCCTGGGTAGACCTTGCGTTATATCGCCCGTACTTGCTATACCACCGGTGTGGAAGGTTCTCATCGTAAGCTGAGTACCAGGTTCACCGATTGATTGAGCGGCGATTATACCAACTGCTTCACCTATTTGAACGGGGTTGTTGTTAGACATGTTTTTACCGTAACATTTTGCGCATACGCCCGTCTTAGATTTACAAGTGAATACGTTTCTTATTTCTACTTCTTCAATTCCCAAAGCCACTATGGTGTCTGCCATATCTTCGGTTATCATTTGGTTTGCGCCGACTAATACTTCGCCCGTTTCGGGATGGAGTATTTCGTGAACGGTAAATCTACCTGCGATTCTATCTCTTAAACCTTCGATAATTTCGCCTTTAGAACCTTTTATCGCTTGAACTTTCAAGCCCTTGGGCGCTTCGCCTAACGCTTCGAAACAGTCGTCTTCTTTAATGATAACTTCTTGCGCAACGTCAACTAAACGTCTGGTCAAATAACCAGAGTCTGCCGTTTTAAGTGCCGTATCGGCTAGACCTTTACGTCCACCGTGTGAAGAAATAAAGTATTCTAGAACTGAAAGTCCTTCACGGAAGCACGACTTAACGGGAATTTCTATGGTTTTACCATTCGGGTCGGTCATAAGACCACGCATGCCTGCAAGTTGTTTAATTTGGTCCTTAGAACCACGCGCACCTGAGTTTGCCATCATAAGAATAGGGTTAAACTCATCGAGCGTTGCCATAAGTTTATCGGTAACGTCGTCGGTAGCCTTTTTCCATACGCTAACGACTTTTTTATACCTTTCGTCGTCGGTAATAAAGCCTTTCTTGTAAAGATTTTCAACGCCTAAAACTTTTTCTTCTGCAACTTTAAGGATTTTTTCTTTTTCCTTAGGCATATGCATATCGAACACGCTGGTGGTGATTGCGCCTATGGTTGAATACTTAAAACCAAGCGCCTTGATTTTATCAAGAACGTCCGCAGCAGAGCTTGCGCCGTGACGTTTAAAGCATGCGCCTACTATCTTTTGAAGGTCTTTCTTGCCTACGAGCTTGTCTATTTCGTATTTGAGATAGTCTTCTTTTTCTTTTCTAGCAACAAAGCCAAGGTTTTGCGGGATTGCTTCGTTGAAAATGATTTTACCAACCGAAGTTTTAACTCTACCCGTAACTTTTTCGCCGTTAACTTCTACCGTACGGCGAACGATAATTTCGTCTTGCAACTTGATTTTGCCCGTTTGATAAGCCATAACCGCTTCTTCCGGTGAAATGTACGAAACGGTGTATTCAGGTACGCCGTAGATAGTTCCGTTTTCACTCTCTCTACCCTTTTCGTCGTACTTCTTGCCTATATAACGTTTGATAATGGTTAAGTAGTAAGAACCCATAACCATATCTTGCGTGGGGCTCATAACCGGCTTACCGTCAGACAATTTTAGTATATTGTTAGAAGCGAGCATTAAAAATCTTGCTTCGGCTTGCGCTTCTACCGATAGCGGAACGTGAACTGCCATTTGGTCACCGTCGAAGTCTGCGTTGAATGCACCGCAAACTAGCGGATGTAGTTTTATTGCTCTACCTTCGATAAGCACAGGTTCAAACGCTTGAATAGATAATCTGTGAAGCGTAGGAGCACGGTTTAACATAACGGGGTGGTCTTTGATTACTTCTTCAAGAACGTCCCATACAACCGTTTTTGCACGTTCTACCGTACGTTTTGCGTTTTTAATGTTGTGGCAAATATTATTTTCAACCAACTTCTTCATTACGAAGGGTTTGAATAATTCAATCGCCATTTCTTTAGGCAAACCGCATTGATATAGTTTTAGTTCCGGACCTACGACGATAACCGAACGACCTGAATAGTCTACACGTTTACCTAATAGGTTTTGACGGAAACGACCTTGTTTACCACGTAGCATACCTGAAAGCGATTTTAATTCACGGTTACCTGCACCGCTTATTGCCTTACCACGTCTACCGTTGTCGATAAGCGCGTCTACCGCTTCTTGTAACATTCTCTTTTCGTTACGAATAATGATTTCGGGTGCGCCGAGTTCCATTAACTTCTTCAAACGGTTGTTTCTGTTAATAACACGTCTGTAAAGGTCGTTAAGGTCACTAGTTGCAAACCTACCGCCGTCTAACTGTACCATCGGGCGTAGTTCTGGCGGAATTACGGGCAACACGTCTAAAATCATCCATTCGGGACGATTACCACTCTTTCTAAACGATTCTATGATTTCTATTCTCTTAACCGCACGAATTCTACGTTGGCCAGAAACGTTTTCTTCAATAATCTTTTTGGTTTCAACGCTTTCTTTTTCTAAGTCGATTGCCATTAAAATTTCTTTAATAGCTTCTGCGCCCATACCCGTTTTGAAAGAGCCAATACCGTATTGTTCTTCTAGTTCGAGTTTTTCTCTATCGTTTATAACTTGCTTGTATTCAAGCGGGGTTGCACCCGGATCTAATACAACGTGGCAAGCAAAGTATAACACTTGTTCTAAGGCTTTAGGACTCATATCGAGCATTAAACCTATTCTCGACGGAGTGCCCTTGAAATACCAAATGTGCGAAACGGGAGCGGCTAATTCAATATGTCCCATTCTTTCACGGCGAACTTTAGACTTGGTAATTTCTACACCGCACTTGTCGCAAATAACGCCTTTATAACGAATACGTTTGTATTTACCGCAGTGGCATTCCCAGTCTTTAGTCGGCCCGAAAATTCTTTCGCAGAATAAACCGCCCATTTCGGGTTTTTGTGTTCTATAGTTTATGGTTTCGGGTTTGGTTACTTCCCCGTAAGACCACTCTCTTATTTTTTCGGGAGAGGCTACGCCTATTTGTATAGAATCGAAATTGTTAAGTTCAAACATTTATCTTTCCTCCCTTAAATTTCCTCGTCGATATCGTCGAAATCGTCGTCAAACAAATCCCCGTCGGGAATAGTAGTATCAATCTCGTCGTCATCGTCGTCAAACAAGTCTTTAGAATTGAATTCCAACTCGTCAATATTGCTATCTTCCGTATCTTCGAATAGAACTTCGCTAATCTCAGCGCTATCGTCGGCTTCTTCGATACTAACTTCGTCGTCATAGTGTGGTTTTTCACGAACGGCGGGCATATCGTCGTTATCGCTTTCGATAAGGTCTTTGATTTGAACTTCTTCGTTGTTTTCGGTTAGAACTTTCATATCAAGCGCAAGGCTTTGTAATTCTTTTAGTAACACCTTAAACGCTTCGGGAATACCCGGCTCGCTTATGTTGTTGCCTTTTACTATAGATTCGTAAGTTTTAATTCTACCAACAACGTCGTCCGATTTAACGGTTAGAATTTCTTGAAGAATATGTGCAGCACCGTATGCTTCGAGAGCCCAAATTTCCATTTCACCGAAACGTTGACCACCGAATTGTGCCTTACCGCCGAGCGGTTGTTGTGTTACTAAGCTGTACGGACCGGTACTTCTTGCGTGAATCTTATCGTCAACCAAGTGGTGAAGCTTAATCATATACATTTGACCAACGGTTACCCTGTTTTCAAAGGGTTCGCCCGTTCTTCCGTCATAAAGTTGTATCTTTCCGTCAACTTCGCCGTCAGGGTTAACTATATTGTTTTCTTTGAATAGCTCTTTTATATCGCTTTCGGTAGCACCGTCGAATACCGGCGTTGCTATCTTCCAGCCTAACTGTTTACATACTAAACCTAAGTGAACTTCAAGGACTTGACCGATGTTCATACGCGAAGGAACGCCTAGCGGGTTAAGTACTATTTGTAACGGAGTACCGTCCGCCATAAACGGCATATCTGCTTGCGGTAAAATTCTTGAAATAACACCCTTGTTACCGTGTCTACCAGCCATCTTGTCGCCGATAGAAATTTTTCTCTTTTGAGCGATATATACTCTAACGAGTTTATTAACGCCGGGAGATAATTCGTCTTTATTAGCGCGGGTAAATACTTTAACGTCTATTACCACACCGCCTTCGCCGTGCGGAACTTTTAACGAAGTATCTCTAACTTCCCTTGCCTTTTCACCGAATATTGCACGCAACAATCTTTCTTCGGGGGTAAGTTCGGTTTCACCCTTAGGAGTTACCTTACCAACTAATATGTCACCGCTGTTAACTTCTGCGCCTACGCGGATAATACCGTCTTCATCTAAATCTTTAAGCGCGTCGTCACCAACGTTAGGAATATCCCTCGTGATTTCTTCTTCACCAAGTCTAGTGTCTCTAGCTTCGATTTCGTGTTCTTCTATATGAATAGTCGTAAACACGTCGTCTTGAACGAGTTTTTCAGAAAGCAATATTGCGTCTTCGTAGTTGTAGCCTTCCCAGCTCATGAAACCAACCATAATGTTTTTTCCAAGAGCAAGTTCGCCGTTTTTGGTAGAAGGACCGTCGGCTATGGTTTGACCAGCGGTTATCTTTTCGCCTTTTTCTACGATAGGTCTTTGATTTAAGCAAGTGCCTTGGTTACTACGTTCGAATTTTTTAAGTTTATATTCAACGTCACCGTTAGCACCCGTTACAACGATTTTATCGCTCGCAACAGTTTTAACTACGCCGTCTTCTTTAGCGTTTATCATAACGCCAGAGTCGTATGCGATACGTCTTTCAATACCCGTTGCTACGATTGCGTTTTCAGGACAAAGTAGCGGGACTGCTTGACGTTGCATGTTAGAGCCCATTAGCGCACGGTTGGTATCGTCGTTTTCTAAGAACGGAATAAGCGCGGTTGCAACCGAAATAAGTTGTTTTGGCGAAACGTCCATATAGTCCATCTTCGCTTGAACTTCTTCGGTTATATCGTCTTTATGACGGCAAGAAACACGTTCGTTCTTGAAATATTTATTGTCGATTAACGGTTCGTTTGCTTGCGCAACGATATAGTTATCTTCTTCATCAGCCGTTAAGTAGTCAACGTGGTCGGTTACTTCGGTAATAATCTTTCCGTCTTCGCCGAGCGTGTGTATAACTTTTCTATACGGAGATTCGATAAAGCCGAATTCGTTTACTTTAGCGTAAGCGGCAAGCGACGAGATAAGACCGATGTTTTGTCCTTCAGGAGTTTCTATCGGGCACATTCTGCCGTAGTGTGAGTGGTGAACGTCACGCACTTCGAAAGTTGCTCTATCTCTATTCAAACCGCCCGGGCCTAAAGCCGAAAGTTTACGTTTGTGCGTTAATTCGGCAATCGGGTTAGTTTGATCCATGAATTGCGATAATTGTGAAGAGCCAAAGAACTCTTTTATCGCCGAACTTACGGGACGAACGTTGATTAGACCTTGCGGAGAAACGTCTTTCGGGTCTTGCGTTGCCATTCTTTCTTTTATTACCCTTTCAAGTCTAGCAATACCTATACGGAATTGGTTTTGCAACAACTCGCCAACCGAACGAACACGACGGTTGCCCAAGTGGTCGATATTATCCGTTTCGCCTATGCCAACGTTAAGGTCTAAGTTAACCGAAATCGAAGCAACGATATCGTCAACCGTTATATGTTTGTGGTTAAGTTTATCGATGAACGGGCGAAGAACCTTTCTATCTTCCGCGCTAACCGGTTCAGTTATTCCCTTTTCTACGAGTGAATCGTATAGAACGCACGCGTTAACGAATTTAATTCTAACTTCTTTCGCCTTTTCGCTATTCTTCTTTTCTTCAGGTTTTTCTTCTGCACCCGATTCCTTTTCGGTTATATAAAAAATCTCGTTGATTTCTTTTTTAAGTATTTCAGCAGTTGCTTCTACGCCGTTTTCTTTTGCCGTGTTAACTACCAACTCGGCAAATTTTAACGTGGGATTATAAACGTAGTCTAACAAACCTAAATGTTTGGGGTCTATTCCCGTTACTGCGTTGAACGATACTACGTTGTTTGCAACTATTTTATGTGGGTTACCATCAACTAACGCAACGAAAGTGTTTATGCCCGCGTTTTGAATATTGTCCGCAGTCACTCTATCGATAAGTTGACCCTTGGTCGCTAAAATTTCACCGTCGCCACTAATAACGTCTTCTGCAGAAACGGTGCCAACTATTCTTGCGCCTAGTCTTAAACGTTTGTTGAATTTATATCTACCAACCCTTGCCAAGTCGTATCTTCTGGCGTCGAAGAATATGTTTTTAAGGTGTTGCTTAACCGCTTCGTCAGTAGGAATTTCACCAGGACGAAGTCTACGGTACAACTCTACTAAACCTTCGCTTTCCGATTTAGAAGTGTCTTTGGTTGCCGTAGTTTCAATCATGGGGTTATTAGCATATAGTTGAGCCAACGCGTCGTCGCTACCAAAACCAAGCGCACGCAAAAGTACTGTTGCGGTAAGTTTTCTCGTCCTATCAACGTGAACCCACAACACACCTTGTGAATCTTGTTCAAATTCTAACCACGCGCCTCTCGACGGAATAACGGTAGTATCGAATATCTTTTTACCCGACTTGTCTATTTCCGAAGCGTTATACACGCCGGGAGAACGAACTAGTTGAGATACGATTACCCTTTCAGCACCGTTTATGATAAACGCGCCGTTGTCGGTCATGAGCGGGAAATCACCCATGAACACTTCTTGGTCAATAACTTCGTCGGTAACTTTGTTTACCAATCTAACCTTTACGCGTAAAGGACGAGCGTAGGTTGCGTCCCTATCCTTACACTCTTTTTCGTCGTACTTGGGATCACCATCTAAGTTGTGGTCGATAAAGTACAATTCAAAGTGGTCGGAATAGTCGGTTATCGGCGAAAAGTCCTCTAACACTTCACTGATGCCTTCTTTTAAGAAAGCGTCGTAGGAGTCTTTTTGAATCTTGACAAGATAAGGTAATTCAATCGCTTCGTTTATCTTACTAAACGTTTTTCTCTTAACTTTGCCACATTCGATTTCCGGTAGATTACGTGCCATTAATAACACACTCCTTAAAAAAATTTTAAATTATCGTCCGCCAAGGTTTACAAACGTTAAAAAAAGTTGTATAATGCTCTTGACGTGTATTTGTACGGTTTTTTATCGTATTTATTGTCGATTTTTGGGATTGAACACCTTATTTTTTTTAGCGTTTTTTCAAAAAAAGGCAATAATTTGCGATATTAACCTATCATAATGCATTTTATAATGATATCTTAATCTGTCAAGATTGTCAAGCATTTTGAACAAGTTAAAAAAATATTTTTTTCGGGTGCTGTTTTTATGAGAATAGACAAATTTTTAAAGGTTTCTAGAATACTTAAAAGAAGAGCTCTTGCCAACCAAGCTTGCGACGGTGGGCGGGTTAAAGTAAACGGCAAAGTAGTTAAGCCGTCCTACTCGGTTAAACCGGGGGACGTGGTAGAACTTGGTTTTAACAGTGGAACTCTTGCTTTTGAAATTCTTTTGATTAAAGAAACGGTAAAAAAAGAACAGGCGGAAAGCCTTTATAGAATAATAACCGAATAATTACGGAGTGGATTATGAAAACTACTTTAATACTTGCGTGCGCAGGCAAAGGCGCGCGCGCGAATATGGAAGAAAATAAACTGTTTTTTTCGTACAACGGAAAAACCATTTTAGAGCATACCCTATTTGCTTTTTCTAAAACGGGGCTTATCGATAAAATTATCGTTACCGCGTCTAAAAAAGATTTTTCTAAAATACAAGAACTACTAGGCGAAGCCGTTACCGTTGTTTTGGGTGGCGACACTCGTACTCAATCGGTAAAAAACGCCTTAGCATTAGTTGACGGCGGAGTGGTGCTTATTCACGACGGGGCAAGACCGTTCGTTTCAAAACGCATTATTACCGAGTGTATTGAAAAAGCAAGAGAACACGGTAGCGCAATCACGGCGATACCTTCTAGCAATACCGTGTGCAAGGTAGAAAACGGCAAAATAGTTTCTTATTTAGGAAAAGACGGAATATATTCCGTTCAAACCCCGCAAGCATTTTTATTTGAAAGCATAAAACAGGCTTACGATAAACTAGACAACCAAACGTTTAATGACGACGGCGAAGTGTATCTTAACGAATTTTCTTGCCCTTATGTTGTTTTGGGCGAGAACAAAAACGTTAAGCTTACCTACCCCGAAGATTTTTCGGCACTAACCGAACAACCTTTTAGAGTTGGCGAAGGATTCGATTGTCACAAACTAGTAGAAAATAGAAAACTTATTTTGGCGGGCGAGACTATCCCCCACGATAAAGGGCTTTTGGGTCACTCTGATGCGGACGTGGTGTGCCACGCGGTGATGGACGCGCTTTTATCTGCTTGCGGGTTGAGAGACATAGGTTACTATTTCCCCGACAACGACCCCGAATATTTAAATGCAAACAGTCTTTCGCTTTTACGTAGAGTTGTTGAAATGGTATTAGAGCAAGGCTACAAAGCAAAAAGTGTTAGCTTATGCATTATGGCAGAAAAACCAAAACTTTCTAAGTTTGTGCCGATATTCAAATATAATATCGCGCGCGCGTTAGGGATAGCGGAAAGCGAAGTGGGTATTTCACTAACCACTTTAGAAGGCCTTGGGTTCGTTGGTAGAGAAGAAGGGATTTGTACTAGAGTAAGTTGTATAATAGAAAAAAGTTGCTAAACAAAACACGCCTTAAGATAAATAAGGCGTGTTTTATTATAAAATTCGTTTAACGCAAAAAGCCACTTAAAAATAAGTGGCTTTAATGTTTTAGTTATTGAAACTCAAAATTATTTGCTTTCTTTCTTTGCAACGTCTACAACTTGCTTTCCATCGTAATAACCACATTTGGGGCATACTCTATGAGAAGCCTTTAATTCGTGGCATTGCGGACATTCTGAAAGATTGGGAGTATCTAACTTCCATTGAGCAAATCTCGTATTGGTTCTTTGTTTTGAAGTTTTACTTTTTTGAACTGCCATTTTTCTCTACCTTCCCTTTATTTTTTACATTTGCACTCTTCTTGATTAAGATTTGCGCCACAATCAACGCAAATTCCCTTACAATCGTCCTTGCACAAAAAATTTATCGGTAAACTCATCAAAATTTTGTCGCTAACAATCTTTTCTAAGTCCACCTTGTCGTTAACCACTAAATATCCGCCGTCGTTATCCGCACAAACGTGTTCCGAAAACTCTGCCGTATACTCTTTCTCCGTCAGCTCTAAACATCTCGTACACGCACCGGATATCTTAAAGTTTATTTCACCTTCGATATAAGCGCTATGTGATTCCGCAAGTGTTACCGAGCCAACCACTTTGATAGGTTGAACTATTTGAGTGTTCGGGATATCCGAAAGATTGTCTTGCAAGCAGGGTTCGAAATAAAAATCCGTCGTTTGTTTACCGCTTGCTCTTAACTTTTTAAGGTCAATAATCATAATTTCTTATAAAAATGCTTAACAAGTATATAATATTTAATCGCACTTGTCAACTTTTTTTATGCGTTTTTATCGGTTTTTATAACCGTTATTCAACTAGCGTTTTGGTTTCACGCGCAATAGACAACTCTTCGTTGGTGGGAACTACTAAAATTTTAACCTTAGAGCCCGCTTTATTTAGTTCGCCAACGCCGTTATCATAGTTTGCGTTCTTCTCTAAGTCGAACTCTGCACCGCAGTATTCCATATTTTCCATAACTAATTTACGAACTAACGGAGAGTGCTCGCCTATACCGCCGGTGAAAACTATTGCGTCTACCCCGCCTAATACCGCGATATAACTACCAACGTATTTTCTTACCCTATAAGCAACCATTTCGATAGCAAGTTTTGCTCTTTCGTCGCCTGCTTCCATTTTTGCAGTTAAGTCTCTCATATCCGAAGAAAATCCACTTATGCCAAGCATACCGCATTTCTTGTTGAGATAGTTAACCACTTCGTCTGGTTTAAGGTTTAATTTAGCGCGTAAATAATCCACTGCAGCGGGGTCTATATCGCCCGAACGAGTGCCCATCACCAACCCTTCAAGCGGAGTGAAGCCCATCGAAGTGTCTTGACACTTGCCGTCTTTAACCGCCGAGATTGAAGAGCCGTTGCCCAAGTGACAAATAACCATTCTTGCGTTTTTGTCGTTTAGTATCTTGCCCGTTTCTTCGCTAACGAATTTGTGCGAAGTGCCGTGGAAACCGTATTTTCTTATTTTATGTTCTTTATATACTTCGTAAGGAATACCGTACATATACGCTTTTGCAGGCATGGTCGAGTGGAAAGTGGTATCGAATACCGCTACCATAGGTACGCCTTTCATAACATCCCTACAACTCTTTATGCAAGCGATGTTACCAGGCATGTGTAACGGTCCAAGTTCAGCGTTCTTTTCGCAAATTGCAATAACTTCGTCGTCGATAACAACTGATGCGTGGAAATCTTCTGCCGAGTGAAGAACTCTGTGACCTACCGCACCGATTTCGTCTACCGATTTAAGAGCGCCCTTTTCACTGTCGAGCATCGCTTTAAGAACTAATTCCATCGCTTCTTTGTGGCTAGGCATGTCTTGTTTTATAACTATTTCTCTACCGTCGAAAGTTTTTTGGGTTAATTGACCGCCCGTAAAAGTTATTCTTTCACACAAGCCTTTCAAAATAACGCTTTCATCTTGCATATCGATTAATTGATATTTTAAAGAAGAACTACCCGCGTTTATTACTAATACTTTCATTTTTTATCTCTCCTTAATTATTTCGCTTGAAGCGCAGTTATTGCTATAACCGCCTTAACGTCGTCTGCCGAACAACCTCTTGAAAGGTCGTTGATAGGTTTAGCAAAGCCTTGACATATCGGGCCTAAAGCCATAAATCCGCCTAATCTTTCGGTTAGTTTATAACCGATATTTCCAGCGTCTAAGTCAGGGAAAATTAGAACGTTTGCTTGACCTGCTATTTCAGAGTTGGGCGCTTTGGATTTTGCTATTGCGGGAACGATTGCACAGTCTAGTTGGAATTCGCCGTCCGCTTTTAGTTCGGGAGCGATTTCTTTGCAGAATTCAACCGCTTTAACAACCTTATCTACGTCTGCGTGTTTTGCACTTCCCTTAGACGAGTGTGAAAGGAAAGCAACTCTTGGGTCAAGCCCAACAATTTGTTCCGCCGTTTCAGCGGAAGATATTGCTATGTAAGCAAGTTCTTCTGAGTTGGGGTTTTGGTTAAGACCGCAGTCGCCGTAAACGAACACGCCGTTAGGACAGAATTGATTGCCTTGTTCGGGCGCAAGCATTATAAAGCAACTAGATACTAGCGGAACACCTTTTTTGGTTTTTATTACTTGTAGTCCGGGACGCAAAGTGTTTGCCGTTGAGTGACAAGCGCCTGAAACTAACCCGTCTACGTCGCCCGCTTTAAGCATTAACGCGCCGTACATGGTGTAGTCTTTAAGAATATTTGCTTTCGCGTCGGCAACCGTTTCAAATTCAGGCTTACCTGTTTTTTTGTTTATTTTGCCTTGTCTTGCTTCGAAAAGCATTTGAGCGTAACCGTCGGTTCTAGCGTCTGTTGCGGGATCTACCACGTTAACGCCTTGTAAATCGAGTTCGGGATTTTCTGCTTTGATGCTTTCTACCGAGCCCAAAATGGTAATACGCGCTATATTTTCTTTTACTGCTTCTACACCGGCTTTAACCACCCTTTTGTCTTCACCTTCGGGAAGAACTATGTGTTTGTTCAAAAGCCCGGCTTGTTTTTTGATGTTTTCTAAAACGATTGACATAATATTTTTACCGCTCCTTTATAAAATTGTAAATTTTGCTTTATATTTTTTGAAAATTGATGTAAAATATAATTACTAATATATTTTACAACAAAAATTTGAAAAAGTAAATTGATAAACTGAGGTTTTTGATTTTTTATGAAAATTTGCGCGATTATCGCCGAATACAACCCCTTTCACAACGGGCATCTAAAACAAATTGAATACGTTAAAAACACGCTTAACGCCGAAAAGATTATAGTTATAATGAGCGGGGATTTTACTCAACGTGGCGAGCCTGCAATTATGAATAAGTATACCCGTGCAAAACACGCCGTTATCGCCGGTGCGGATGCGGTTATTGAACTACCCACCGTTTTTGCTACCGCCAACGCCGAAATCTTTGCAAAAGGCGCTATCAACGTTATAAACGGAATTTCCGTTTGCGACGGGCTATGTTTCGGCGTAGAAAGTGGCGAAAAAGAAGAATACCTTGAACTTGCAAAAGCGCTAAATAACGAAACGAGCGAATATAAAAAAGCCGTTAAGTCACAACTTGAAACGGGAGTTTCACTTGCAAAGGCAAAACACACCGCTCTAAAATCCGTTTACGGCGACGCGCTTAACTGCGACTTGTTATCATCCCCCAACAATATTTTGGGGCTAGAATACGTTAAGGCGTGCTTAAAAACTAACGCTAGCTTAGAGTTCTTTCCTATGATAAGAGAAGGTAAGCACAACGATAAAACTTTAAGAAAAGGTATTACTAGCGCAACGAGTATCCGCGAAAAAATTAAACTAAACCAAAAGCGTGCCGTTAAAAAAAGCCTACCTAGGTTTGTTTTTAGAGATTTGAAAAACTTTCCGTTTGCATACGAAAAAATGGCTTTGTCTAAAATAATTACCACGTCTAGCGAAGAGATGAGTAAGATTAGCGATTGCACCGAGGGTTTAGAAAACCGCATAAAAGCCCTAGTGAAAGACAACCACTCGTTAGAGACGTTAATTGAAAAGGTTTCTACCAAACGTTATCCAAAAACGCGCATTAGCCGAATTATTTTAGCAAATCTATTAGGCGTTAAAGAAAAGTTTGTTAAAGACTGCCTTGAAACACCGCTATACGCCAGCGTGCTTGCCGTTAACAACGAAAGCAAAGATTTGCTTAAAGAACTTTCTCAAAAATCTAAAATACCACTTATCACAAGGAAAAGCGATTTTACCGCGCTTAAAAAAACGGCGCTTGAATCGTTTGAACTAGATGAAACGGCCTTAGATATATACAACCTTATCACCAACGAAAAACGCTCGTACGGTAGAATAAATTTTATATAAATAAATTTTTGTATCTATAAACTACAAAGGACAAAGGCTAACGATCCTATCGTTAGCCTTTTAACAACCTAAAACCAGTCTTTTTCGTAAAACCTTTTATAATCTTCTACCAATATTTTATCCGCTAGCATTTTTTGAATTTGTTCGTCGTTTTCTTTAATTTGCCTTGTCACTAATTTAAGATACGTGATTAAATATTGAACTTCTTCTTCACACAAAGAAACTTCAACCCAATTATCCGTTATACCACCCATATCATATAAATTAACTCTTAAATATACAGATGGTTCTATTGAATTAGGTCCGATTTTATAGCAAAACTCTAAATATGGTTCAATAAACGCAAGATGTTCGGTATTTTTTTCTTCAAGCCAATCAATTAAATTTTCTACTTCGGAAGATTCTAAAATATTATCTCTTATACGTTGATAATTAAGCATTTTACCTGATAGAGTAATAGTAACGTCACACCACTCGTCTAGTTCCCTACCGTTCTTAACGTACCCCGATAAACTAAAATAAAACTTTAATCCTGTTAAATCTAATTCTAACGCATACATAACGTTTATTCCTTTAATTTTATAGTTCTACTCCACCTGCTCGTTATGGTGTGGACAATTTTGGCAAATTTCCCTAAAATTCTTTTTTTGCAAAACTTTTTCAACCAACACTCTTTCTTTAAACATTTTTTCCGCCACTAAACAAACAACGTAACAATCATAATCGTTTATTTCTTCGTTAACGATAGGACATATCCACTTATTTCCCATATAGCACCTATAAATTTTTATAATAAAAACAGTTTTTGCAAATCTTCTCAAAGTCCTTTTTATCAACTATTTCTAAAAGAGCAAAATTTTTTGGACAACCATCTTCTAAAACCATTGTAGCGTCAAAACAGTCTTGAATAGATATTATTTTGTTTATAACAGGACAATGTCTTTTTTCATCTTTAACGCTTAACATACTTACAATATAAAGGCTATCCGTGACAATTTTTGTCATATTAGAAAAATAATAAATAAAACCCCAAGCAAAATTTTGCTTGGGGTTTTGCTAAAAATTAAACGTTGCCTTGTGCCTTCATAGCGTCGGCTACCTTTAAGAAGCCTGCGATATTTGCGCCTGCCATATAGTTGCCGGGCATACCGTATTCTTTAGAATAGTCGTCACACGCTTTGAAAATACTTCTCATAATACCGTGCAATTTTTCGTCTACTTCTTCAAACGTCCAAGATAAACGCATACTGTTTTGGCTCATTTCAAGACCAGAAGTTGCAACGCCACCTGCGTTTGCCGCTTTTGCAGGACCATACAATAAGCCGTTTGCCAAGTACGTTTCAATTGCTTCGGGAGTAGAAGGCATGTTTGCGCCTTCTGAAACTACTTTACAACCGTTCTTAACTAAGATTTTTGCAGACTCGCCGTCTATTTCGTTTTGAGTTGCACAAGGAAGAGCGATATCACAAGGAATAGTCCATATACCCTTGCAACCTTCGTGGTATTCTGCTTCGGGGTGATATTTTAGATATTCGGTAATTCTCTTCCTTTCAACTTCTTTTATTTGTTTAATCGCTTTAAGGTCTATGCCGTTTTTATCGTAAATATAACCGTTACTGTCGCTCATCGCAACTACTTTCGCGCCGTATGAAGTTGCTTTTTCACAAGCGTAAATAGCAACGTTACCAGAGCCTGAAACCAAAACGGTCTTACCTTCGAAACTCGTACCGTTAGCCAAAAGCATTTCGTTAGTGAAATAGCACAAACCAAAACCGGTTGCTTCTTTTCTTGCTAGCGAACCGCCGTAAGTTAAGCCTTTGCCCGTTAATACGCCAACCCATTCGTTTCTAATACGTTTGTATTGACCGAACATAAAGCCAACCTCTCTTGCACCCGTACCGATATCGCCGGCGGGAACGTCACAATCGGCGCCTATGTATTTACATAACTCGGTCATGAAACTTTGACAGAAGTTCATAATTTCATTATCAGATTTACCTTTGGGGTCAAAATCTGAGCCACCTTTACCGCCACCCATAGGAAGCGTGGTTAAACTATTTTTGAAAACTTGTTCAAAACCCAAGAATTTAATTATACCTAGGTTAACCGACGGGTGAAGTCTTATTCCGCCTTTATAAGGACCAATCGCCGAGTTGAATTGTACTCTAAAGCCCCTATTAACGTGAACTTTGCCGTTGTCGTCAGTCCACGGAACTCTAAACATAATTTGTCTTTCAGGTTCTACTATTCTTTCAAGAACGCCCGCGTCTACAAGGTCTTGCCTTTTTTCAATAACTGGTTCTAACGAAGTAAAAACTTCAGTAACCGCTTGAATAAATTCAGGTTCGTTGGCGTTTCTTTTTTTAGTTCTTTCTAATAAATCGTTTAAATATGCGTTTTTGATTGCCATTTGTTTATCCTCCAATCCTTTATCTACGAGTTTATTATATCACAATTATTAAATATTGTTTTATTTTTTTACGCTAATTTTTTATAATTTTTGAATTTTTTTCATTTGGCGGTAAACTTTTTATCTAAAAGCACCTTTGTAAATCTATAAATATAGCAAACAGCAGTATAACCACCAGCCCAACACCGTGTATTACCGCTTCCACCTTTCTGTTTACGGGTTTTTTGAAAATCCATTCGATAAGACAAAAAACAACCCTAGACCCGTCGAGTGCGGGAAACGGCAATAAGTTAAACACCGCTAAATTGCACCCGATAAACGACGAGATGTACAATAGATACCAAAACCCGCCCGTACGAATAGCGTCGGCAGTGACGATAATTGTAGTTACCGTTCCACCCATTGCCGACAACGGTAGTCTTCCCGTTAAAAGTTGACCAAGCACCGAGAGTACCGTGCCCGCAAGTTTGAAAGAGTATTCGAAACTTCTGCCTATCCGTTCAAAAAAATTAACTTTAAGGTCAACTGAGGATAGAGAGTACTCTTTTTGGTTATCAGCATTAAGACTATAAAACCCTAGTGCGTCGTATACGGGCGCGATATCTTCTACGTTGTGAAAGGAAACGTCCTGTCTAACCTTTACGGGAACGGTAACCCATGCCCCTGCTCTTTCCACTGTAATCTCTACGGTATCTCCTTGTTTTTTGCCGTCGAGAGCGTCCATAACGTCGGTAATAAGATAAACGTTTTTATTAGAAATTTTTAATATAACGTCGCCCGAATTCAAACTGTTCTCTGCGGTATATTCGGTATCATAATAAACTTTATTTACCTTAAACGCCGTTTGACCGTAGAACGAAAACATGCCGAAAACAATTAAAATAGCAAGCAAAAAATTCATTAGCGCACCTGAAATAAGCACTAATATGCGTTGCCATGGTTTTTTGTTGTTAAAAGCCGAGGGGTCTTCTGAAACGCCGTCTTCCCCTTTAAAAGAACAAAACCCGCCGAGTGGAAACACTCTTAGCGAGAAAAGTTCTCCGCTTTTAAGACGTTTTTTGAATATCGCCGGGCCAAAGCCTATTGCAAACTCTTCTATTCCAAACTTGAATATTTTACCTACTAAATAATGCCCTGCTTCGTGCACGGTTATCATCAGTAATAAAATGAGAATTGCTATAAGAACGTAGCCCACGTATCCCATTATTTGTCCAAAAGACGCAAGTAACAATTTTTTAGTCTCCGAATTTGTTTTTTAAATAGTTTTTAGCAAAATCGTAAGCATTTTCTATCGACTGATAATCGGTTAATTTACCGCCTTTATACGCCGACAAAGCACCGTGTATGCCTTGATAAATATCGCAATACTTAATTTTGCCTTTTAAGAATAATTCCACAGCGTAGTCGTTTGCACCAAGTGCAACCGCGGGATATAAACCGCCCTCTCTTCCCGCTTGGGTAACCAACGAAAAGGCAGGGTATTTTTCGTTATCCACTTCTTCAAAGGTTAAACTCCTTAGTTTAGAAAACTCTAAACTCGGCGAAGAAGAAGGAATGCGCTCGGGATAACTTAACGCAAGCGCAATCGGTATTTCCATATTAGGATAACTCAGTTGCGCAATTACGCTGTTATCAAAAAACTCTACCATAGAGTGTATGATACTTTCTCTATGAATTATTACGTCTATTCTATCAAAAGACGTATTATATAACCATTTTGCTTCTATAACTTCATAGGCTTTATTGACCATAGTCGCACAGTCTACCGTTATTTTTGCACCCATGTTCCAGTTAGGGTGTTTTAGCGCTTCTTCCACGGTAACTTTACTCAACGCTTCTTTGTCTAAATCTCTAAAAGCGCCACCGCTTGCCGTTAAAATTATCTTCTTAAACGGCGCTGAAAAATCGAACGATAACGCCTGCCAAACAGCAGAATGTTCGCTGTCGATAGGCGTTAGTTGAACGCCTTTATCTTTAATTAATTTGCTTATAATCTCACCGCCAGCAACCAAACTTTCTTTGTTTGCGAGCGCGATATTTTTGTTTTTGTTAATAGCGTCTAAAACGGCTATAATTCCCTTAAAACCAACGAGCGCAACGACAACTATATCGGCTGAATCTATAATACAGTTGGTAAAGGCGTTATCTCCAAAAAAATACTCGGTGCCTTTTGGTAAAAGTGCCCTATCTTCACCGTTTAATTCAACCGCAAGCGATGCCACTTGGGGCTTAAACTCTTTTACTTGTTCTAAAAACAAGTCTTTCGAACTGCCCGCGGATAAAGAAACTATTTGAAATTTATCTTTATTACGCGATACCACCGACAACACTTGCTTGCCGATAGACCCCGTACTGCCTATAAGTGCTATTTTTTTCATATCTAACCCTTTTTATACCAAAAGAAACGCCAAACAAATAAAAACGCCTGCGAACATCATACCGTCTATACGGTCTAAAATCCCGCCGTGTCCCGGCATTATATTGCCAGAATCTTTTATTCCCGCTTTGCGTTTTATAAAACTTTCAAACAAATCGCCCACTTCGGTTAAAACGCCGGCAACTAGCCCTACTAAAGCAAAGAATAACACGGGTGAGAAAAAGTTAATAACAGGACGAACTGCAAAATACACTACGATACTGCCTATTATAGCGCCGAACAGTCCACCTATTGCGCCCGACCACGTTTTTTTAGGCGAAAGTTTGGGACAAAGTTTTTTCCCACCTATCGCGCTACCGACTAAATAAGCGGTAGTGTCACAACAAGGAGAAATAACGAAAATTAGTAAAAGCGCGGTAAACGAATTTTTTAAGTCGCACGCAAGTAACGTAAATAATATCAAAAGCGACGGATAAACTAGCCCGAATATCGATAACGACCATTTTTTTAGCCCCGCTTTATCCACTAGCGCTAAAACCGATATAATCAAAACGAATAGCGCGGTTAAACAAAGTGCTAACACCACGCCCGAAACACCGCTGATTAAATATTCACCCAAACAATAAACAGGCGAAAACAGACCGGCGTATACGAACAATACGCAAGCACGAGCCTTACCTATAAACCGTTTTAGAGCAAGCGCTAATTCAACGGTCGCTACTATTTGAAAAAACCCTGTCAATATTTGGAATAAACGGGCGTCAACGTTCTCACGAAGTAGGAAAAAACCCACTACCACCGCAACGAACACCGCACCCGAAACAGTTCTTTTTAACATAAAATATCCTTTATTATATTCCGCCGTATCTTCTATTGCGTTCGGCAAAACTTTCTATCGCTTTGTCAAACTCCGCTTCATCAAAGTCAGGCCATAGAGTTGGCGTGAAATACAGTTCACTGTACGCGCCTTGATAGAGCATAAAATTAGAAAGCCTAATTTCGCCACCCGTTCTTATAATAAGATCGGGCTCGCCAAAATCGGCGGTGTAAAGGTTTTGGGAAATAGATTGCTCGGTAACCTTTTCACCCTTTTCAATCAAACGGTTAACGGCGCGAACAATCTCTGCCCTACCCCCGTAATTTATACCAACGTTTAAAACCCGTTCGGTATAAATTTTGCTCTTTTCCATATCTTCTTCGATAATCTTTCTTAAATCATTATCGAGCGCCGACAAATCGCCCATAACTACAAGGCGGACTTTGTTTTTTACCACTTTTTTTATAAACTTGGTAAAATACAACCGCAAAAGTCGCATAAGTTCGTCAACTTCTTCTTTCGGGCGGGACCAGTTCTCAGAAGAAAAGGCGTAAAGTGATAAAACTTTAACCCCTTTTGAAAAGGCGTAAGTTACTATTCTATCAACGTTTTTCGAGCCTGCGCCGTGCCCAAAAGTTCTTTTCTTCCCACGCATAGTCGCCCAACGACCGTTGCCGTCCATTATTATCCCTACGTGAGAAGGTATTTTTTTTATGATTTCGTCGCTCATTATACGCTCATTATATCCTTTTCTTTATCTGCGCATAATTTTTCTATTTTAGCAACCGATTCCGAAATAAGTTTATCTATTTCTTTTTCGCAAACGGCGTGTTCGTCTTCAGAAAGTTCTTTATTGTTTTTCATTTTCTTTAACGCATCCATTCCGTCACGACGAATATTTCTAACGGCAACCTTGCTATCTTCCGCCATTTTCTTTACTTGCTTAACGAGTTCTTTTCTTCTCTCTTCGGTAAGCGCGGGGAATACTAAACGTATAACCTTTCCGTCGTTAACGGGGGTTATGCCTAAGTTTTCGGCTAAAAGTTGTTTTTCTATTACTTTAAGCATACCTGCATCCCACGGAGAGATTACTAAACATCTACCTTCGGTTACCGAAAGATTGCCAACTTGGTTAATAGGCGTGGGCGTTCCATAGTAATCTACCAAAACTTTATCTAATATGTGCGGATTTGCTCTACCTGCTCTTATGGTGATGTAGTCGCTAGATAAAACGGAAACAGTCTTATCAGTTCTTTCCATCGTTTCCATCATTAACATTTCAAATTGTTCATTCTCAATTGCCATATTTCTATCCTTCCTTATTTATTTTATAACCGTGCCTATCTTTTCGCCCATCACAGTGCGCATCAACGCGTTCTCTTCAAACAAACCGAACGCTAAAACGGGCACGCTGTTTTCCATACAAATGGTGATAGCGGTGGTGTCCATCGCTTTTAAGTTCTTTTCAATATATTCGCGATAAGATACCGAATCTAATTTCTTTGCATTAGGGTTAGTCTTCGGGTCACTATCGTAAATACCGTCAACGTTCTTAGCGAGTAGCAATACGTCCGCATTGATTTCCGCCGCGCGAAGTGCCGCCGCCGTATCCGTTGTAAAATAAGGGTTACCCGTTCCGCACGCAAACACCACTACTCTGCCGTGATCTAAATGCGATAACGCCTTTCTCAATATATAAGGCTCTGCAACTCTAGTAATGGTAAGCGCCGTTTGTACCCTAGTGGGAACGCCCTTTCTTTCAAGCGCGTCTTGAATAGCAAGCGCGTTTATTACCGTTGCAAGCATACCCATATGGTCTGCGGTAGTTCTATCCATCTCAGTTCCCTGTCTGCCACGCCAGAAGTTACCAGCGCCAACTACTATTCCTATTTGAACGCCGATTTTAGAAACTTCTACTATTTGGTCAACTACGTCGCCTAAAACCTTTTCGTCTATCCCGTGGCCTTTTTGCCCGGCAAGTGCTTCGCCCGATAACTTGATTACAACTCTTTTATAAGCGGTTTTCGCCATAAATTATCTCCTTGATGTTTTATCTAGTATATTTTAACACAGTTTAGCCTTTTTGTCTATGCCTTTTTTTCTAGACCGACTATTTTCACAAAAAAGGTCGCCACGGTAACCGTTACGACCTTTCGTTTTTGTTAGTTTATTTTTTCATTTGTGCTTCAACTTCTGCTGCAAAGTCGTTTGATTTCTTTTCTAAACCTTCGCCCATTTCGAAACGAGTGAAACGCTTAATAGAAAGAACTTTGCCCATCTTGTCGGAATAAGTTTTAACCAACTTTTCGATGGTGAGTGAAGGATCTTTAACGAACGCTTGGTTTAACAAACAAAATTCATCATAGTATTTTTTAACTCTACCTTCAACCATTCTATCAATGATTTCGGGTTTTTTACCTTCGTTAAGTGCTTGTGCTCTTAAAATATCTTTTTCGTGTTCGATAACGTCTGCGGGAACTTCACTTGCAGTGGTGTAAAGGGGTTTAGCAGCTGCAATTTGAAGAGCTACGTCGTGCGCTAATTCTTTTGCCGAATCACAAGTGCAACCTTCTAACTCAACTAATACGCCAACCTTTCCGCCCATGTGGATATAGGTTTCAATAACGCCGTTACCTACTTCGTATTTAGCAAAACGACGGATAGAAATCTTTTCACCAATCTTTGCGGTTGCGGCAATAGTTTCTTCGCTCTTTGCCGAAACTAGTTCGTCAATATCTTTAACGTCATTGTCTGCAACGTATTGAGCAACCGAGTTAACGAAGTTTTTATATTCGTCACCCTTTGCAACGAAGTCGGTTTCACAGTTAACTTCAACTAATACGCCAACGTTTCCTTTAACAAGCGCGCTAACAATACCTTCAGCTGCAATTCTCGACGCCTTTTTAGCGGCGGTTGCTATACCTTTTTCTCTTAAAAAGTCTACAGCCTTTTCCATATCCCCGTCAGTTTCGGTAAGCGCTTTTTTGCAGTCTGCAACGCCTGCGCCCGTCTTCTTACGGAGTTCCATTATATCGCTATTTGTAAACATAATTTATCTCTCCCTTATATTATTCTTTAACTTCCGCGTCTGCCATAGTTACTACTTCTTCGGTAGCACTTTCTTCTGCCGTTTCACTAGCTTCTGCGGTTAATTGTTCGCCTTGGTTTGCTTCGATAACTGCGTCTGCAATAACTGAAGCGATTAATTTAACTGCTCTAATAGCGTCGTCGTTACCAGGAATTACGTGGTCGATAACGTCGGGATCGCAGTTGGTGTCGGTTATAGCAACGATAGGAATATTTAAACTTCTTGCTTCTTTAACCGCGATATCTTCTTGGTCAGGGTCAACGATAAATAAAGCGCCGGGAAGCGTTCTCATATCTTTGATACCGCCAAGGTTAGTTTCTAGTTTGTCTCTTTCTTCTTTAAGTTTAGAAACTTCTTTCTTAGGTAACAAGTCAAATTCGCCCATCTTTTCCATATTGTTCAATTTGTTCAATCT
>JAEIGA010002900.1_pt1 | contig 27038 bp, 25 predicted proteins | sample 9270691 | NCBI WGS metagenome assembly JAEIGA01 (sample SAMN17057246, study PRJNA624740) | gut metagenome | biome: biome; isolation source: fecal sample | host: Bos grunniens | place: China: Xizang | collected 2019 | reverse complement strand
TCAATAGACTCCAATACTTCGTGTACTGCCTGGAGATATTCCTTCTCGTAAGGGTACTTGGCCTGGAGTTTGGCCATCAGTTCTTGTGTGTTCATTGTATAAATTGGTTATTGGTTATTTGACTTCCCATGTCGATCCGCTACGAAGAAGGTCGTCCACGCACTGGATCTTTGATTTTGCCTTCTGATCTGTCACCTGATCTCTCACGCCGTCATCGTATGTAACCGCCTTGACGTCGCGGATGATTCCGAGAGCTACAGGGAATTCAGGATATTTCATATCGGCGAGCATCATGTGAATACCTACATTATCAGAATGTGCGTCATGTGTAAGGATATCATCCTCAGTGACTCCGTTTTCACCGATAGTCACGACTCTAAGACCCATGCCGTCAAGTACAAGACCCTTGTCACGGTTCTTACCGAAGATCATCTTTTCGCCATGGCGAAGGATGATGGTCCTGTCTGCACGATACTCTCTGTCAGAAATCACCTTATGTGTTCCATCGTTGAAGATGACGCAGTTTACAAGCATTTCCATTACAGAACATCCGTCATGCTTTGCTGCAGCGAGCATGATTTCAGAGTTAAGCTTAAGCTCTGAATCGAGCGAGCGGGCGAAGAATGTTCCCTTTGCACCGAGAACAAGGCTTCCAGGGTTGAAAGGCTGTTCTACTGTTCCGTAAGGAGATGTTTTCGAGATCGCTCCAAAACGTGATGTAGGAGAATACTGCCCTTTTGTAAGACCATAGATCTGGTTATTGAAAAGGATGATATTGATATCGACATTTCTTCTTACAGCGTGAATGAAATGATTACCACCGATAGCGAGGGCATCACCGTCACCGCATGCCTGCCATACTGTAAGGTCAGGATTTGCGACCTTGATACCTGTCGAGATAGCAGTTGCACGACCATGGATACTATGGAATCCATAGGTATTCATGTAATAAGGTAAACGTGACGAGCAACCGATGCCGGAAACGACAACATATCTTTCCTTGCTGTAGCCGAGTGCCTCAGTCACATCAGGAAGAGCTCTCTGAAGAGCGGCAAGCACACCATGGTCACCACAACCAGGGCACCATCTTACTTCCTGATCACTTTTGAATTCTTTGAATGTATATCTTGGCATAATAGATTCTGGTTTTAAGATCCTTCACTTCGTTCAGGATGACATTGAAAAGATTAGAGGTTGTTCTTTATTGATTCAACCAGTTCCTGTACGAGGAACGGCTGTCCCTGCACCTTGTTGCACTGCTCATACTTGAACTGAGGCATGACGCCACGGAGATAGTTCACGAACTGGCCGGCATTGAGTTCGCATACGAGAATCTTATCGAACTTTGAGAACACCTGCTCTGTATTCTTTGGCAGAGGCATGATGTAGTCGAAGTGTGCAAAGCTGAGTTCGAGTCCTTCTGCGCGAGCTTCCTGGACAGCAGAAAGGATGTGACCATAGGTACCACCCCAACCTACAACAAGGAGTTTTCCGCTTTCAGCGCCATCCACCTTAAGTTCAGGGATATAGTTTGCAACTCTCTGAACCTTCTCATAGCGTTCTCTGCACATCATGTCGTGGTTGGCAGGATCTGAAGATATTACGCCATCATGATTTTTCTCAAGACCACCTACACGATGCTCGCAACCTGCCATTCCCGGCACTGCCCAACGACGTGCGAGAGTCTCAGGATCTCTATGGAAAGGCTTGTACTCAGTATTTGGCTGAGCAAACGGCGGAACAATCTTAGGATAGTCCTTCATTGAAGGGATGAGCCATGGCTCAGAGCCGTTTCCAAGGAAGCCCTCTGTCAGGAGAAGCACTGGGGTCATATGCTCTACAGCAATCTTGGCCGCGTTAAATGCTGCATCAAAGCAATCTGCTGGAGAATGAGCAGCCATCACTACCATAGGGCACTCGCCGTTACGGCCATAAAGTGCCTGATTGAGGTCAGTCTGTTCTGTCTTTGTAGGGATACCTGTAGAAGGACCGGCACGCTGCACATCCACTACTACGAGCGGAAGTTCAGTCATCACTGCAAGACCGAGAGCCTCAGACTTGAGCGAGAGACCAGGTCCAGATGTCGTTGTCACTGCAAGGTTACCGGCAAAGGCAGCACCGATAGCTGTACAAACACCTGCAATCTCATCCTCAGCCTGGACAGTCTTTGCACCAAGGCTCTTATGGATAGCAAGTTCCTCAAGAATACCGGTTGCTGGAGTGATAGGATACGAACCGCAGAAAAGAGGAAGGTTCGCTTTCTCAGCAGCAGCAAGAAGGCCCCATGCAGTCGCCTGATTACCTGTTATGTTTCTATACAATCCCTTCGCCTGCTGAGCTGGTTCAATGCTGTAAGTATTCGGAATCGCCTGAATGTTGGCAGCATAATTGAAACCATCTTTGAGAACCTTCTTATTCGGCTCTACCAATTCCGGTTTCTTCTTTCCGAACTTACGCTCAAGATATTGGAAGATGTACTCCATCGGACGGTTGTAGATGTAGCAAGCCATTCCGAGAGTAAACATATTCTTACATTTTTCGATTGTCTTCTTGTCAAGACCACTGTCCTTCAGACTCTCGTGAGTCAAGGTAGTAATCGGTGCGACGATGATTGCACGGTCTTCAATATGAAGTTCTGTTACAGGATCTTCACCAAGACCGGCTCTCTTAAGACCCTCTTCATCGAAGGTATCGGCATCCATGAGCACCATTGCGGTTCTCTTCAGCCATTTTGCATTTGCCTTCAAAGCTGCAGGATTCATAGCTACCAGAAGATCACAGAAGTCACCTGGTGTCGTTACCTGTTCGCTACCGATATGTACCTGGAATCCTGAAACACCTGAAACGGTGCCATGGGGTGCTCTGATTTCCGCTGGATAATCAGGGAAAGTAGAAAGTCCGTTACCGAAGATTGCTGACATATCTGCAAAAAGAGACCCGGTGAGCTGCATACCATCTCCCGAATCTCCTGCAAATCTAATGACAACATCTTTAGTATCAATTACCTTATGTTGCATAGCTTTATTTAAGTATTAAAAACAAATGTCATTATTTTCATACAAATGTATAATATTTTTCAATACAGAGTTCTAAAATTGTAAGAATTTTATACTTTGGGTAAAAAATTACCTGATACTACCTAAATTATACGATTATGAAGAAAATCATCGTGCTGCTTGCAGCCATCTTTATCGCACTTGAAGCATTCGGAGGAAATCATGAATACGCAAGGGACATTCTCTACAAGGGCAGTCCCGACGCCTATACTGACAAGATGTGCCGGATCGATGTAGCCATGAAGCCGGAGCTACCGAACGTCCTGTCATCATCTGGTTTCACGGCGGCGGACTGACAGGAGGATGGAGGGAAGTGCCACAGGCCCTGCTCAAGGACGGTGCAGTCGTGGTAGGTGTAGGCCACAGATTCGTGACTGAAGTCAGCATACCGGAAACTCTCGATGACGCTGCATCTGTCGACTGGGTGCTCAGGAATATCGAAAAATTCGGAGGCGATCTTTCGAAAATCTACCTTGCAGGCCACTCTGCCGGCGGTTATATAGTAAGCATGCTCGGACTTGACAAGAAACATCTTGCAAAATACGACATAGACCCGGACACTCAGATAGCGGCTCTCGTTCCGTACAGCGGTCAGGTCATCACTCACTTCGCCCAAAGACGCAAACAGGGGATATCAGACCTCACTCCTACCATAGACCACCTTGCTCCGCTGCTGCATGTTCGCGGAGATGCTGCGCCAATGCTAGTGATCTCAGGAGACAAGGAACTGGAACTCTTCGGACGCTATGAAGAAAACGCATATTTCGTGCGTATGCTGCGTCTCAACGGCCACAAGGACGTGACCTTCTACGAAGTGGACGGATTCGATCACGGAGACATGTCACAGCCCGGCCACATCCTTCTGCTGAAATACATCAAAGACCGGAACAGATAGACTTTTTGGCATTTCTGGAGCCACTTGCTTCTCGCCGTTTCTGCTTTGCGGTGAGGGCGAGGGCTCGTCTCGCGGAATACAATCCGCCTGCCGGCGGCTCAATGCTCGCCTCATCCCTCACCCTCACCGCAAAGCGGCAGATTTTATCAACGTTGTGATCTTCATTAATCCCGAAGACTGGTCATTTTTGACAACATTACCCCTTAAAAGCAAACTTGTATAACGATTTGGTCGCACTCCCGGCAACACCAGGACTGCGACCAATATTTCTATCATATTTTATTGCAGATGTCTGCAAAAGGCTTATTCAATGGTAAGTATCCCTGAGTAGTCAGCCTTATCAATATATCCATTATACCGTGTATAAACTATTGCGATATATTTTCCTGGCCGGCAGTCTTTGGTGGAAAAACGGAATCCATCACCTGAAGGTTCAAGTTTATACGTATCACCTATTTCTTCTAAATCACTTTTATAAAGACCTTCGCGGTTTTTAAAGTCAGAGCCTTTAGCAAGTATTATAAATGAATCGGAAGAAACTGGTTGCTTCGTTTTAATGTTTATTAGGTCATTGTACTTATCATAGTTTATTTCGCAATCCCATAACGGGATTTCAAAATCACAACGAGACATACATTCACAGTGCCATCCTAATAACAAATTATCAGGAGTCACTCCTACGACAAATAACGTGTAGACCTCAAATGGGGATAAAGTTTTCACAACTATTTCATTATCACCTTTATATTTTCGCAACGTTGAAATATTTTCTGCAATTTTTTCTATAATTTTTTCTGCTTCGGAGTCATATTGAGAATAATAACGGCCATCTTGCACATACCATACCCATTCTGTTGATTGGATCTTATTGTCGTCCCAATTATACGTGGTGCCATTATCTCGCATATAGACATTACGGCAGTTATCAACTCCTATCTCTATATGCACGCCAAAATCATCATCGTAGTTACGTTCAGGAATCCATGGTGCAACAGGACGAAAGTCTAGCAACACTCCGTTATCTTCAATCGGAGCACAACTTATGGCGATTGCTGCTATAAGAAGAAAAGTATATATTTTTTTCATGATTTATTTGATTTTAAGTTCTTTCCAATTTTCAAAACTACCGGAAGTAATCACAGTAGGGGTCTGACTTTTAGAATTTTCTATGATTGAACGTTTGCTTACCTGATTGCTTATGAAATCCGACAACTCACCAAGAGTTACATTACCTCTGGTATCTTGCAGTTTCTTCAGCAGAAAATAAGTAAAGAGTCCATGCCCTTTTTCCTTATAAGGATACGCGGTCTCATCTCCCTGAGCTGCAGAAAAGACAATCATATTTCCGGTAGGTTTCTCTTGTTTTGCCTTGATGGCAATACCTCGTGCAGCCATCATCATCTCTCCATCTCTTTTTGCTCCGGAAAAACAGGCATCGAGCAACACAAGAGTAGATGATGTAGGATGCTCTGACAACTTCTCGTACAGTGAGCCAAGCTTGTAACCGGTTGCGATATTGGTTCCATAACCATCAACCGGCAAGAGGTAAGCATCCTTAGAACTTTCATCAGGCACACCATGTCCAGCATAATAGAAGATTATGTTCGCATCACCTGCGTACGCCTTTGCAATGCTGTTTATCCAATCTATCTGCCCCATCATATCTCCCAATGTAGCATCGGTGGAAAGCCTGATATTCTTTTCCGGTATTCCCAGTGTCTTCTGGCAATAATTCCTGAAAGCTGTACCATCATTGATTGCGAACTCTACACCGGCCTCCCTCTTATAATTCTCATTGGCGATAATGACTGCAAACGTATTTTCATTTACAAAATCTGTTTCCGGAATATTTGTATCCACATCAGATTTGCCAATACTAAGTGTACCTTTCTTGATCGACTGCTCTCCACGCGGAACTTCAGCGATTTCTGCATCAAGCTCAATCTTCTCAAAATTATACTCTATGTCTACACTTGAAAATTCCAGAGAAGCCTGATTGCTATACTTATACTCCTTGCCCTCAGGGCTGACAAACACAGCCTCGGCGAGTCCAAGCCTATCATTCTGGATACAATATTTATCTTTTCGGACAATAGAGGAAAACTGATTTTCGAAAGCTGCCGCCTCTGAGATAGGAACCGGCACCAGGATGTTTCCGAACTTCTTATCTTGAATCATAAATATTTCACCATCAGCATCATAGTCTCCCAACGTACACTCAACATCCAGATTCTGCTTGTGAAATTTTATATATTCTTCCTGCGACATCAGAAACAGAGAATCAACCATTGCTGACCTTGATGATTCATTCACTCTACGCTGCCAGTCAGCCGTCTTTTCATATTTTCCTTTTTTCTGCCACTCATTCACATGTGATTCCACAAAAGAACGGGCAAATACAGCAAATGATTCCTTTGCATCCTGCGCTGTCCTAAACCATTGCCCGTCAGGATCAATAAATCCTGATTCCCCATTGAACTGAACAGCAGCCAATCCGTCTTCAAAATCATCTGCTAAAGAATATTTGAACGGTATGACTAATGCGCCAGACTTATCGATATAGCCCCATTTATTGCTCATCGAGACCTTTGCAAGCCCTTCTGAAAAGCTTCCGGCACAATCAAATCTATATGGAATCACACCTTTCCCCTCCTTATTGATAAATCCAAATTTACCGTTGAGCTTTACAGGTGCAAGACCATCTTCAAAATCACCAGCCTCTTGAAATCTATGGAGAATCACAAGTTCTCCATACTGCTCATATCCCCAAAGACCTTTATCGTTCTTTACAGGAATAAGATCACCCGGTTGATATGTTTTCTTTATTTCTGATACTTCTGTCTTTGTCTCTTTATGACCACTATTCAAAAGAGCCCTGAATCCCAAAGGCCACCTTTGACCATAACAGAGGCTACAAGAGAGCATAATCAGAATTATTGGAACAATGTTCTTCATCTTTTAGAATGATACTGAAAATTTCAGACTATATGATAAATTATAACTTCTATCCACTTGCTTAACATATGATGTTTGTTGATAAAACTGTGAGGAAGGAATACCCGGTCTGGCATAGCTCGCTCCTACACCAAGCCAGCACCCTCTTTTCTTTTTCTTACCCATTCGTATTCCGACAGTTGCATCAGCATATGGTCCTACCTCTCCATCAAGATATGAGATTGCTCCACCTCCACTTATAGCGATATATGGGGCCACTTTTGTTTTTGAGAACGCAGATCTTAAGTGCAAGTAGAAAGGTACGTCCATGTTTTCACCGCTTAATTCAACATTAAGACCGACTCCTGCTCCCAAGAAGAAATGTGGAGAAAAACTATATCCGTTTATCCAATGAAATGCAGGCATCTGATAGCCAAGATAATCCTGATAGATGCTGAAATATTTATCCGCTATCGCTTTCTGGTACAGATGATTCACTCCTAAACCGGTCTCGAAAATCGTCATATACCCCTTACCGGATGTCTGCCTGTAATCTCTTTTATCCTTTCTTCCCTGTTTTTTCTCTTGCCTTGCAAGCTCCTTGGCCTGTTTTTTCTGTTCTTTCGCAAATTCTTCAGCTTGCTTTTTCTCTTGTTCCTCTTTTAACTTTCGGGCTCTAAGAATGTCCGGATCTATCTCAATACTTTTTATTTCACTGGCACTGAAATAAAAAGTATCATTTTCAATTGTAGTAACAGTTATACTACCATCATCATTTTTTGCGACAGTTCCTGAGATGGAATCCCCGCTTTTCAACCTGACTGTCATTGGCGTCGACAAGTCCTGAGCTGTAATCAACGTACCAAGTAACAGGAAAGTGATTAAAGAAATAAACACTTTTTTCATAATATCAACGTTTTATAGTTATATCTATTGTTTTGACCTCCAAATCTTTATCGAAAGACCGGACTCTGCTGAGCCATTTTTGGAAATCCACATATTCGAGTCCCCGGGGAGTCAGTTCAAGATTGCTGTCAGAGTCCAGAGCTTTGGTAAAGGTATTAGGTGAAAATATTGTATATATCCTATTCAGTTCAATATCTCTCGTACAGGTAAGCACATATTCATCCACGCACCATGCCTCCTTAGGATCTGCTTTTTCACAAGAGAAAAAGACATATTCCGCTCCAGCCTTTACAGTTGCTGAACCATCTGATTCCTGACTATAAGGGAGTAACCTATATACATCATTATTACCGTCATATAGATACACAGTCAAGAAACCATCAACCGGAGAAGCGAAATACAAAAACAGCTCATCACCTTCTCGAAAGTCAGTAGACTCAAATCTGACATCTGTTCCGTTCTTCAAGGCTAATGCCTTAAAGTCAATCTTTGATTTTACAATCTCTCTTACCTTACCCGTAATCTTGACTTTTATGGCAAGCATATCATCATCAGTAAGGTATCGGGTGACCGTTGGTTCGCCGATGGTCTCTATCCATTCCCCTTTGACATGACTCTCACCCAATGTAAATTGTTCAATATCGGATTGACCATTTACATTAGATATTCTCGTTGCAGACCCCGAATCGACCATAGTCCCAAATGTATCAGCAAGTATCTGTAACTGAGCACGTTGCACAGCAGTCTTTTTAGATTCCTCATAGGACTCTGTTTCAGGAGGATAGTAGATATATTCTCCTGAAACCGTCTTGATTTTCTGAGCCTGAGAAATAAAAGGTATCAGAAACAGAAGGCAGATGCAGACAGATTTTCTCATTTGGCACCGATATTCAACATCTGGTTCAACTCGTTATGCAGATTGATGCCTTGCTTTTCCAAGTCCTGCTTAATAGCCGCAGCAGCAGCCTCATATGCCATCTGCTGATTATATGCTATTTGAATTCTGACTTCCTTATTTTTATTTTTCAATACACGGTAGCACTCCAATACAGTTACAACCCTGCCAAGTTTCTGCGAAATAGCAGATTTGCTTGCTGTTACACTTCTGGTAATAGATGCAGCCTGTTCTGCGGAAAGCTGTTCATTGGCAACAGTACTTTCGGTGAGAGCCGCAACCTGAGTCTGAATCAGACCTGCTAAATTCATTTTTGCAAGTTCTATCGCCTGAATCTTTGCAGCATCATAATTCTGTCCTATAGACATAGCCTCACTCATTATGTATTTAGGAAGCATATTATCATCAAACTCATATTGCATCAGATATGTTCTATCGAGCTGCTTTTCCAATGGCAATTGTCCAGGAGCAACCTGCCATCCCTCTTTTGCATAATCTTTTGCAGCTTTTTTAGCATATTTGCTGGCTTTCTCATTCAGTTCAGCTTTAGTCAACTTCTGGGTAGCCTTTCTTTCTTTCAAGACATCCTTGTAATCCTGAGCCAAAATAAACGAACAAGAGACGGCAAACATAATAGCCATCATTAAGGTTTTTTTCATATTTTTAGCTTTTACGCAGCCGGACTCCTGGGCTACTAATAAACGAAAAGTGTGGAGTCGTTCGTTTATCTGAGTAGAGGTTCTGGAATACCTTTGAGCAAACAAACATACAATACCCCACACCCGTATAGATATGATATGACCATATCAAAACAAGGTGATGAGTGTTGCTGTCCCTGCTCAATGAAATTTTCCAGATTTCTACTCAAGGATACGCGAAACACTTGACTATGTGGCACGGAATAAAATACCGTGATTCGCAAAGTTAAAAAGAAAATCGAATAACAGCAACACTTTAGGGGTATTGTATCCAAAGATGGGGAAAAATATGATGCCTGAGCATATCACGTTCCTGATCTTTTTGGCGTTTGTCGCCGGCGGGGGTGAGGAACGAGGCGAGCGTTGAGCCGCCCATAGGCGGATTGTATTCCGCGAGACGAGCCCTCATCCTCGACGGAGATGAATCAAAGACAGACACATTCCGCAAAAGCAGGATGAGGGAAGAGGCCCGCAAAAGCGGGGATGAGGAACGAGACAAACGTAGAGCCGCCGGCAGGCGAAGGTGCCGGATAGACATAAAACAAAAAGGACGACTAATCGGTCACAAGACCTCTTAGTCATCCGCAAACATCTGTTCGACCAGACCTTACATACCCTGAGCTGCCTGAGTCTTAGCCATCATCTCTGCCTGAAGAGTCGCAAGTGTTCTGCCTTCAGGAATATTGAGAGCAACTCGTGCTTCAGGAGTAAGATCTACCAACTGAGCAGGATCGAAATAAAGGAACGAGCCCTTCTCAAACACAGCTGCAACACCCTTAGACTTTGCAAGCTCAGCTACAGCTGCATTAGCCTTTTCGATAATAGGAGCCTGAAGATTCTGCTGAAGCTGCTGAAGTTCCTGCTGAAGGCTCTGCTGAGTCTGCTCAAGTCTTGCCTGGATCTCCATGATCTCTCTTTCCTTGGTTTCAAGAATTGCAGGAGTCCATGTAGCCTTCTTCTGCTCGTACTGCTGCATCTTTGTCTGATATTCCTCATACATGGTCATCAGGATCTCCTCATTTGTCTTTGAGTTCTCCTCGAGAGTAGCTCTAGCCTCATCCATTTCAGGCATAAGCATGATAATCTCATTGAAGTCTACATATGCAAACTTAGCTTCCTGTGCCATTGCAGCCATTGACATGAGAGCCATCGCTGCCAACAAAATGATCTTTTTCATAATTATTATACTGTTTTTATTGTTTTCATTTAAATTCCAATACAAGCTCGGGATGACATATCAGCATCCTAGAACTGCTGTCCGATAACGAAGTGGAACTGACTCTTTCCGTTGACAGGATCATCAAATCCATATCCCCAGTCGACTCCAAGAAGACCGATCATCGGCAAGAACACTCTCACACCAACACCGGCAGATCTCTTGATCTGGAACGGATTGAAGTTCCTGATGTCAGACCAACAATTACCTCCCTCAAGGAATACAAGGGCATAAATTGTTGACTGCGGCTGAAGAATCACCGGATAACGAAGCTCAACTGTGAACTTGTCATATACGTTACCAGCATAGTAGTTTCCTGTCGTGCTGGTAGCCAAGGCCTCAGGTGTCAATGAATAGTTCTCATAACCACGAAGTGATATGATCTCCGATCCATATGTATCATATCCTGACATACCGTCTCCTCCGACGCGGAATCCCTCAAATGGCGAATATCCCCAGTTTCTGTTGTAATAGCCAAGGTATCCGAACTGAGCTCTTGCCATCAGCACAAGGTCACCAACGAGTTTTGTATATATAGCGCCCTTGAATGACCACTTGTGATACTCGATCCACTTATATCGGTCCTGTGATGTCTGCAGATTATAATCGATATCCCTCCAGCTCTTGGCAATTGTAGGATTACCATTCTCGTCAAGAACACCATGATTCTTCCTTCTCAAAAGCGAGTATGGTGGCGTCAGCTGAAGCGAGAAACTGAAATCAGATCCCATACGCGGGTAGATCTGCTGGTCTGTCGAGTTTCTTGAAAGGCTGAGAGTGTAGCTCAAGTTGTGCGATATACCGGTATCAAACATGAACTGATATGCCCAATTCTGAAGCTTGTATGTCTGCCAGCTCAACTGATTGTAAAGCACGAAGTAGTTATCCGGCCATTTGAGGCGCTTACCAAGACCTGCAGCGAATCCATATACTTCCATATACTCATCATTGTTGAGTATATTATAATATATGTATGAATTGGTCTGGCGTGTATAATACACGGACATATTAAGCGACGTAGGCTTCTTTCCAAAGAGCCAAGGTTCCGAGAAACTTGCTGAAAGGCTTGTATAATATGTACCGTTAGTCTGGAATCTTACAGAAAGGTTCTGCGCATCTCCAAGCGGAACCGGACGCCAAGCTGTCTTGTCAAAGAATCTGCGGGTAGAGAAATTGTTGAAGCTGACTCCGACAGTAGCGACAAACGTGTTGCCACCCCATCCTCCGGAAAGTTCAAGCTGACTCGACGGCTTCTCTGTAACGTTATATACGATATCTACCGTATTGTTCATCTGGTTCGGAATGATAGAGTATCCTTTTGCAGGATCCATGATAGCCTCAGGATCGAACTGACCCATAGAAGCGATTTCACGAATAGAGCGCTCGAACTCCGACTGGCTGAAAAGATATCCAGGACGTGTCACCTGACGTCTTACCACTCTTTCATTGGTAAGGTCATTACCATTGATGACGATATTGTTAAGAGTTGCAGGCTTACCTTCCACTATACGCATCTCGACATCAACTGAATCCCCTTCGATATTAAGTTCGACTGGCTGGAGATTAAAGAAAAGGTATCCGTTATCTCTATAAGCTTTGGATACATCGTATTCACTCTGCTTTCCACCGCCGAAAAGACGTTTCTCCATTGTAACCACGTCATATACATCACCTTTCTTGATCATCAGGATCTGATCCAATGCCTCTGAAGAATACACAGAGTTACCGGTCCACTTGATGTCTCTGAAGTAGTATTTCTTACCCTCGTCAATCTCAAAGTCAATCTGGAGTCGTCCGGGCTCGATATAATACATCGTATCCTTTACAATTCGCGCATCCCTATATCCGGCCTCATTGAAAGCACTGATCATAGCGCGCTTATCGTTCTCATACTCGGACTCATTGAATTTCTTTGAACTGAAGAAGTTCTGCAATCTGGCATCTCGCGTCTTCTTCATTGAACGGACGAGCTTCGACTCCTTTACATTATCATTGCCTTTGAATGTGATGGTCTTGATCTTTACCTTCTGTCCTCTGTCAACGGCGAACTGTACACGAATGGCATTCTTGATGATGGAATCGCTCTTGGTATTGACATCAACATTGACATTCAGGAATCCCTTTTCCTTGTAGTATCTCTTGATGATATCTACTGATGTCTTGGAAATATACTCCGAGAACTCGGTTCCTCTACGGAAGTTCAATCTCTCTCGAAGTTCCTTCTCCTCGCCTGATTTCACTCCGCTGAAAACCCACCTTGACACTCTCGGCCTTTCGACAATGCTGATCTTGAAGAAAGCGGTATCACCACCTGCATTCAATGAGTCGATTGAGACTGCAACATCCTCAAAATATCTCTGGAGCCACAATCTGTTGACGATAGATGACATCTCCTCACTTGGGACCGTCACCTCCATTCCCTTCTGCAGACCGGTGATCTGAATCACCTGTTCCTTAGGGAAATAATTGTTTCCTTCCAGAGTTACGCCTCCGACGATATATTTCTTAGGGTTATTGTAATCCACAACGACATCCTTACCCGACTGCTGAGCCCATGATGGGATTGTCAGCAAAAGGGCAAGAAGAGTGAAGACTATTCGGCAAATTCTCATCTCAATATCCTTAAATTCAAAACTGCAAATATACGCAATTATTTGACTTTTCCATACCGTCTATCGCGTTTTGTATAGTATTCAAGCGCTTTATGAAATTCTTCCTTCCTGAAGTCCGGCCAAAGAGTATCCACAAAAAGAAGTTCTGAATATGCTCCCTGCCACAGGAAATAGTTGCTCAGCCTGCATTCACCGGAAGTTCTCACAATAAGATCCGGATCAGGAATTCCGGCAGTAGAAAGGTATCTGTCAAAGCCGTCAACACTCATCTGCATCATTTCAGAAGCCCTATCCGGATGTTCAAGCATCTCCACAGCCATCTTCTTGGCAGCTTGAAGAATGTCCCATTTTCCGCTATAGCTGAGCATCACTATCAAAGTAAGCCTGTCATTGTGAGCTGTCTGGTCCATACATGAATCGATCACCTCATTCAATTCAGGAGCAAGACGATCACGGTTTCCTATCACCATGAAGCGCACTCCATTCTTGTCTAAAGACGGCATTTCTGCAGCCATAGCCTTGACCATCAAGGCCATAAGGGCATCAACTTCCTCCTGCGGACGATTCCAGTTCTCTTCAGAAAATGCATATACTGAAAGATACTTCACACCTGTCTCGACTGCCGCCTCGACACATGCTCTGACGCTCTCAACGCCCTCAAAATGACCATAGACTCTCTCTTTACCTCGTTCCTTAGCCCAACGGCCATTACCGTCCATGATCAAAGACACATGGACGGGCATGTTCAATTTTTCTGATGTCATTTCCATCACCTGATATTCCTCACATCTTCTCCCCAATAGAGCTTTTCTGTAAGGGCATTTATAAAATCGGATTTATCGAGCCGGATGCGCTTTAGCGAAAACTGTGCCATAGACACATCGACGCTCGCACCATCACAAATATCATAAGTCCTGTTGTCTGCCGTGAACTTCACATTTCCATCACGTGAATGCACTCTGACATTTATCTTAGCCGAATCAGGAACGACTAAAGGACGGACATTCATATTGTGTGGCGCTATCGGCGTAATGAGCAGCACTCGCGAATCCGGAAGAACAATCGGTCCACCTGCACTCAATGAATAGGCAGTAGATCCGGAACTTGTGGATACGATAAGCCCGTCTGCCCAATATGTCGGAAGCGGGATGCCATCGATAGTCAGATCGACTGCAAGAAGAGCGGCGCCACTACGATGAACTGTAAATTCGTTCAATGCATGAGTACCTGGAGGAAGCCATGAGGCATCAGCCTTGAGCATCAGCCTGTCTTCCAGCGAATACTCCCCTGACAACAATGCATGAACAACATCTTCAGGCCTGTTTTCAGACAGAAAACCGAGTCGTCCGAGATTGACTCCGACAACAGGGATTCCTATATGATAGACCATCATCGACGCGAAAAGGAATGTACCATCTCCACCGACACTCATCAGCATATCGGCAGAGTCTTTCTCCAAGGGAGTCTCATCATCGACAAAAAAGAGAGAGACACCACCTTTCTCGAGCTGGTCATAAAGGTCACAGAATCTCGGATCGCGGCCGAGTTCATTTGTACCTAAGTATATAGCGATCCTCATCGATTATTTATTTTTCAACCTTCAAAAATAGTACAATATTCTTTAAAATTGAACATTATTATATATTTTTGCCATTCAAACATATAGAACAGGATATCTATGACCAGACTAAGTGTCAACATCAATAAAATAGCGACAATCAGAAATGCCCGCGGCGGACGCATGCCAGATGTTACGGCAGCTGCTGTAAACTGTGAAAAATTCGGAGCAGAAGGAATCACTGTACATCCCAGACCCGACGAAAGGCACATCAGATACTCAGATGTAAGGGAGATACGCCCGCTCATCACTACTGAATTCAACATTGAGGGCAATCCGGTGCCGTCATTCATCGATCTTGTTTCAGAAGTGACACCACATCAGGTCACTTTGGTTCCGGATGCAGAAGATGCCATTACGTCAAATGCAGGATGGGACACAATCCGTCACAAGGACTTCCTGAGCGAAATATGCAAGGAATTCAGGTCCAAAGGAATCAGGACATCGATTTTTGTTGACGCAGACCCACAGATGGTCGAAGCAGCTGCACTTTGCGGATGCGACAGGATAGAACTTTATACAGAACCATATGCAGACCTGTTCCCTACAGACCCTCATATGGCGGTGAAGCCTTTCATTGCAGCAGCCGAGGCAGCAAGACAGTGTGGACTCGGAGTCAATGCAGGACATGACCTAAATCTGGACAATCTTGAGTTCTTTGTCAGGAACATTCCTTGGACTGAGGAAGTTTCCATAGGCCATGCTCTGATCAGCGATGCCCTGTACATGGGACTTGAAAAAACTATACAGGCATATCTTTCAAAAGTCAAGATTTTTTAGTTATCTTTGTCTTTTGCGCACAAATGCGCCTGTCATACGTCAGAAATAAATAAAATAAACCATACAATGAAAAAGACATTCTACATTATCGGCGCACTCATCTTGGGTGCTGCAACAGTTTTTGGAGTAAACTCATGCGGAAATTCTAACAGCACATCAGGAGCACAGACAGATGTTGCAGCAACAGATTCTACAGTAACAGCTGCTGCTGGTTCAATCGTATACCTCGATATGACAAAGATCCAGAGCGAATACCAGATGGCTATCGACCTCGGCGCAGCTGTAGAGGCAAAGATCAGCGAGAAGACAAAGGCATTGGAGTCAAAGACCAAGAGCATTGAGGCTGAAATCAAGAGAAAGCAGGATAAGTTTACTGCGGCTGCTACAGAATTCCAGGAGAAGTATCAGAAGGGACTTTACACAGAGACTGCAGGTCAGGTGAAGCTTCAGGAACTTCAGAAGATGGAGACAGAGTTCAACAATTATGTAGCTCAGAAGGATCAGGAGATCCAGAAAGAGCAGGTAGCTCTCCAGAACATGGCAAACGAGGAGCTCTTTGTAATGAACAACACAATCAATGATGCTATCGCTACATTTATTGCAAAATACAATCAGGAGAAGAAGTTCGCCATGATCCTTCTCAGCCAGGGTGACATTCCTAATGATGGTGCTACTACACTTGGCAATCCGGTTGTTGCAGCAGACCCGTCACTTGACATCACAAATGATGTTCTTGCAGGTCTGAATGCGGAATATAACGCTTCAAAGTAAGATATAATTGAAAATAGCAATACTGTCCTGTTTCTATCCTTATCGAGGAGGCATTTCTCAGTTCAATGCATGCCTGTACGACGAACTGAGCAAAGAGCATGTTGTCAAGGCATTCAATTTCAAGCGACAATATCCTGAATTTCTCTTCCCGGGAAAGACACAATTTGTGACAGCAGACGATGAGGCCGTACCGGTGGAGAGCGACTCTCTGCTGGATACGGCCAATCCTTTTTCTTATCATAAGACATACAAGGCCATCAGAGACTGGGCTCCGGATCTTCTGATAGTAAGATACTGGATGTCTTATTTCGCTCCGTCACTGGGTTACATAACAAGGAAGATGCGGAAACATTGCAAGGTCATTTCCATTCTTGATAATGTCGTACCGCATGAACCGCATTTCTTTGATGCACCATTGACAAAATATTTCCTGACAGGAAGCACCGGATGTGTAACACTATGCGAAGCCGTTTCTAAGGATCTCCTGCATCTTAAACAGGACGCACGATTCACCGTATTGCAACATCCGTTGTATTCACATTTCGGCCATAGGCTCAGCAGAGACGAGGCTGAAGACAAACTTGGTCTCAAGAAAGGTAAGAAGAACATACTCTTCTTCGGCTTGATACGCACATACAAAGGGCTGGACATTCTTTTGGAAGCCTTCGGCAAACTTTCTGAAGAATATCAGCTGATAATAGCAGGCGAGCCTTACGGTTCATTTGACAGATACCAGGAAATCATAGACCGCCTGCCTAACAAAGAGTCGATACATGTATCACTGAAATACATAAAGGACTCGGAAGTAAAGGATTTCTTCTCTGCGGCCGATCTTGCGGTTCTGCCATATAGGAGTGCGACACAAAGCGGTATCAGCTCGGTATCATATCATTTTGAGGTACCGATGATCGTGACGGATGTGGGAGGATTGAAGGAAACGATTGGAGACAGAGGCACAGGAATCGTTGCATCGGAAGGGACACCGGAGATCATCGCAGCTGAAATCTTACGATATTTCAACGATCCTTCTCTAGCTGAGAAGTTTGTTGAAAATATCCGGTTGGAAAAGGAAAGACTGTCGTGGAAGAGATTTGCACTCGGACTGACAGAATTTTATGATGAGTTATAACAGATAGAGAGATGAACAAGAGAAAAGCCATAACACTGACATATGTAATTGCACTTACTCTCTTAGCATTGGCTGTTACTGCAGAAAGAGCCGATGCTCAGGACTACGTGGCGCCAGAGGTCATCATTTCCAAGGACAAGGTAAAGATTGACGGTAAAGTCTTTTACTCGCATATCGTCCTTGAAAAGCAGACTCTTTTCTCAATCAGCAAGGCATACAACGTCAGCATCGAAGACATCTACAGATACAATCCGTCGCTGGAAGTCAATGGACTCCGAAAGAATGACATAATCATTATCCCGGCACAGGATAATGCCAGGACTCATGTTGTCAAATGGTATGAAGACCTCTTCAGCATCTCCGTGAAATATGGCGTCTCGGAAGAAGATATCATGGCTGCGAACAATCTCCAGAGCAAAAAGCTGAAAGTCAGACAAGAACTCATTATCCCGGACGGACCGGTAGAAAAAACAGTTGTGGAATCAGCACCACAGGAAACAGTCGCAGCAATTGAGACAACAACCGAAGAAATACATGAAGCAACTGAAACAGAAGAAATCACAACCGAAACTTACGAGGATCAGTTGGAAACGGTGGTTGAGACACACAAGGTAAATGCGACGCTCATCATGCCTCTTAAGGCTACCGGTACAACAAGCAGCAGGAACAACATGGACTTCTACAGTGGCGTTCTTTTGGCTGCAAGAGAAATCACTGACAAAGGGATCAACATCCATCTTGACGTATATGATATCGCAGCAGGAAATCTGGAAATCCCAGAACGCGTACTAAGAAACAGCGACATGATAATAGGCCCTGTGTCACCGGGAGACATTAACAGACTCTATTCTATTCTGGATTCTTCATGTCCTGTAATCTCACCGCTTGACCAACGAGTTGAAAAACTTGTTTCACAATACAGCAACCTTATTCAGGTCCCTGCATCACAGGACTCACAGTTTGCTGATGTTGCCTGCTGGATTAAGGAAGACGTTTGCCCTGATGATAAAATAATCGTCATCTCAGAAAAGGAAGCAAGGCAGAATGATGCAGGAAAGGTATTAAGACAGACTATTGATAAAAGCGGTCTGACATATACACCATTCTCATACAGCATTCTGGAAGGACGAGACATCCAGCCTGCACTTGAAGCTGTAATGACACGCGAGGGCGTGAACAGAGTCGTGATCGCATCTGAAAGTGAGGCATTTGTAAATGATGTGGTAAGAAATCTTAATCTTATCATCCACAACAAGTTCAACACTATTCTTTATGGTCCGGCTAAAATAAGAAGCTTTGAAACCATTGAAGTAGAGAACTTCCATAACACATCATTGCACGCCAGTCTTACGTACAATATCGATTACGATGATGACAGGGTCAAGAGATTCATAATGAGATACCGTGCCATGTTCGGAACAGAGCCAACCCAGTTCGCATTTCAGGGATATGATCTGGCAAGATATTTTATCATGATGGCAGCAGTGCACGGCAAATCTTGGCCAGAGATGCTGGAGAAAAGTGGATCTGAAATGATGCAGAGCAGAACCGAATTCAAGCGAACTGAAAACGGAAGCTATGTAAACAAAGGAATCAGGAGAATCATCTACGGCAAGGACTACACGATCATCAATCTGAACTGATCGGGAATCTATCCATTAAGAAGAGATTTTGCATTTGCGACAGCGGCATCGGTGAGAACTGAGCCGCTGAGCATTCGTGCGACTTCCAGAACACGGTCCTCATCGGAAAGACGGCTGATGACAGAAACAGCCTTGGTATCGGCAGAAACATGCTTTTCTACAAGATAATGTGCTGAGCCTTTGGCAGCGACCTGTGGAAGGTGCGTAATAGCAAAAACCTGCATATTACTGCCCATATCGCATATCATGGATCCCATCTTATCAGCCACACTGCCGGAAACGCCTGTATCGATCTCATCAAAAATCATTGTAGGCATCTTGGAGAAACGCGCCATCATGGCCTTGAGAGAAAGCATTATACGGGACATCTCACCACCGGAAGCGCATTTTGCGACATCAACCGGTACACGTCCTGTAGATGAGAAGCGGAATGACACACTATCAATTCCTGTCTGTGACAACGGCACCTTATCAAGAGAAACCTCAAATACAGCATACGGGAGTTCAAGTCCTCTGACTGAATCCTGAATGCTTTGTGTAAAAGCACCGGCTGCATCTTCTCTGGCCGCATGAAGCTGCTCAGCTACCTGTCCGAGACGTTCGGTAACTGAAGCGATTGATTTTCTCAGCTCATCTGCCTCTTCCTCCAACCTTGTCGAATCATACAGTTCAGAAGACAAGCGGTCCTTCAAGGCAATGAGTTCCGCTTCATCCGCACAACCATGCTTCTGAAGCAATCCGTAAAGCAGAGACATCCTTGTCTCGACTTCCATAAGGCGCGTCTCGGACATATCCATTCTGGAGTTCATTGAAGACACATCAGAATATATATCTTCGAGTTCACGTCTGCATGATGTGACACGCTCTGCCAGTTCAGACGCCTCAGGAACAAAACGTCCTACTCTGGACAGCAGTCTGTCAATTTCTTTAAGTGATGCATCGACCGGCATCATATCGGTTCCAGCTGAAGGCATGAAGATCTCCTCTGCTGCACATAGGCTGTTCTTGATCTCTTCTGCATTTGCAAGCTGGCGCTGTTCTTCCTCAAGAAGAGAAAGTTCTCCTTCACTCAATGAAGCAGATTCAAGCTGCTGATACTGAGCTTCATTGTATTCGCGGTCACGAGCCATAACGGCTATACGTCCCTCGACAGCAGCAAGATCTGTCTTCAATCCGGACAGATCACGCCATAATGACTGACACTCTGAGCGTAATGCAGAGCAGCCTGCGTAATCATCCAAAATCCTCAACTGGAAATTGCCGTCTGTCAGAAGAAGTGTCTGATGTTGAGAATGGATATCAATGAGTCTGTCGGAAATCTCCTGCAGGACAGTAACCGGAACTGGTGAGTCATTGACAAAGGCTCTGGAACGTCCTGAGCGGTTCACTACCCTTCTTATGATAAGATGACCGTCTTCCCACTCTACCTCATTTTCCTCAAGAATTGTTCTCAAAGAATCATCGGCACCTTCAAACTCAGCCTCAACGACACAATTATCTGCACCCTCAGAAAGCATACCGGCATCAGCCTTTGATCCCATGATCAGCGAGAGTGCGCCAAGCAAAATAGACTTTCCGGCTCCAGTCTGTCCTGTAATAATGATCAGACCCTCCGGAAAATCAATCTCCAGAGAGTCTATCAATACATAATTTCTGACCTGAAGCCGAGCAAGCATATACTAGTCCTCGTCCTGCTTAGCCATTCTATATGAAACCTCGCCATCCTTGAACTCCTCGATAGCAACGAGGCTTGGCTTAGGCTGTCTTTCGTAATATTTTGAGATCTCGATCTGCTCACGGTTCTCAAAAACCTCCTCCATAGTGTCACGGTCGTTCTTGAAATCCTCAAGTCTTCTTGTGAGCTCCTTCTTTTCAGCAATTGCAATCTGGTTAGCTCTCTTTGAGAGGATCACTACTGTCTCATAGATATTGCCAGTAGGAGCAGCGAGATCGCTAAGGTCTCTGGTCAATGTGTTTGTAGGTGTTTTCTTGTTTGCCATTTCTATTATCTTTATTGTTCACTTTCCATTATCATCGGCGGGAAACGAAGTCCCTCCATAATAATTATACCGACAGATTCATGGAGAGTTTCAATTATTTTTAATGTTTATTGAGATATTTCTGAACCTTTTCATAAATCGAATCCAACTCCTTTCTGTAGTGAGAGTCAGGAAGTTCACCGACGAAATTAAAATAGTCGTCAACAAATGTCAGGAATCTTTCCTTCTGCTTCGACGGAACGCTAAGGTCAGCATATTTGTATGATGACATTGCAATGTAATAAAGGATATCCTCACGAAAAACATTGTCTGCGTCATCCTTCAACACATTTCTGAAAGCTACTCTTGATGCAAGATAATCCTCCATCTTGTAATACAGCTTCGCTGCCTCATATGCCTTCTTGTCAAGACGAAAACTCAGTTCGTCCAGCATATCCTTACACTCCTTCATATGAGGATTTGAAGGGAACTCCAGAATGTATTCTGAAATTGCAGTCATAGCCTTATATGTAGGTGTCTGGTCAAGCTCATATCTGAGAGTCTGTCTGTACAGACAGTCAAGTCGGAGATATCTGGCCTCCGAAGTGAAAGGACTACGTGGATAGCTTTCTATGAATTTCTCAAAGTTGGTCTCAGCAGTATAATAGTCCTTGAACTTATAATTACTCAAACCCCAATAATATCTGACTGTATCGTCTCTTTCAGTACCATCTGTCAGGACAGCCAGAGACTCGAAAAGCGAGCCTGCCTTTGAGTATTTGCCATTGTTGAAATATGTAAATGCTGCCTCATATTTTTCATCAGCATCATTACTGTTCAGCAAGATCTCGTACTGAGACTTGCAAGCCACCAACGCTGCAGCAGCTACAATAACTGTAACAAAAGTTCTTAGCTTCATTTCTATTTCTGTGTTTTAAGAAATTTCTCTGCATCCAAAGCCGCACGACATCCCGAAGCCGCTGCGGTAATCGCCTGTCTATACAAAGGATCCTGAACATCACCGGCAGCAAAGACGCCCTCGACATTTGTCTTGGATGTCTTTCCGTCAGTCACGATATAACCTTCCTTGTCCACTGCGACCCACTGGCTGAAAAGTTCGGAATTCGGATGATGTCCGATAGCAAGGAAGAATCCGTCAACAGCTATATCAAACACTTCGCCATCCTTTCTCTCGATCCTGGCGCCTGTCACTCCGTACTCATCACCAAGAACTTCCTGAGTATTGCAGTTCCAAAGAATCTCGATATTCTCCGTATTCCTGACTCTCTCCTGCATGGCCTCTGATGCTCTGAGGACATCCCTACGCACAATCATGTAAACCTTCTTGCAAAGACCGGCAAGATATGTCGCCTCTTCACAGGCAGTATCACCACCACCTACGACAGCAACAGTCTTCTTCCTGTAGAAAAATCCGTCACAAGTAGCACATGCCGACACTCCAAGACCTCTATACTTTATCTCCGAAGGGAGCCCAAGGTACTTTGCAGTAGCTCCTGTAGCGATAATCAGTGTCTGGGCATATATCTCGTGAGAGCCATCGATGACGATACGGAACGGTCTTTTGGAAAGATCAGCTTCAGTCACTGCACCAGTACGGATATCCGCACCTAAACGAACTGCCTGAGCCTTCATTGTCTCCATAAGGAGCTGTCCGGAAATACCATTTTCAAATCCAGGGTAGTTCTCGATATCCGTTGTAGTGGTCAGCTGGCCACCAGGCTGAATACCTTCATATACGACAGGAGCTATATCTGCCCTGGACGCATAAATAGCAGCAGTGTAGCCTGCAGGGCCACCTCCGATGATAAGACAATTTACTGTTTCCATTTTTAAATTCTGTTTGCGCAATTTGCAAATATAATGCTTTTTCTCAGACTTTCATAAGATAAGGCTTCGCCTTTCTGTAAATCCATCCAAGAAGACAGTCAGGCATGATAATGCATAATGGTCGGAATATATGATTCAGTACTCCAGGCATTACTCCTTTTCTTCTTCTGAATGTTGCTCTCAACGCTCTTTTCACTGCCTTCTCAGGTCGGATCATCACAGCAAGTCCGCGGGCAAGCTTCCTAAGACTGTCCTTGAGAGGGATCAAAGGCGTATCGACTGCGCCGAAATAGGCATTTGTCACGCTCACACCTGTCTTCTGGCACTCGATTCTGAGTTCACGCGAATAGTCCTTGACAAAACGCTTGGTAGTAGCATACATACCGATACCAGGCCATATCATCCAGGATGCCAGAGACGACACATTCAGTATATAGCCGCATCCTCTTTCCTTCATGCCTGTCACATATTTACGGCACAGCATCAAAGGCGTATTCATATGCACCATCATTATCAGCTTCAGCATGCGCTCAGATGTCTCAGCTATACCCTGACAGTACATTATGCCGGCATTGTTCACAAGTACTTCCACCTGATACCCAGCTGCCTGGGTCTGCTCATAAATCTTATCGGCAGCATCCATCTGAGAGAGATCCTGAACAAGAGTCACAGCATCAAACCTAGACTTGACCGAAGTATCGATCTTTGACTCTGCTTCAACTGCTTCCTTGACAATGCGTCCTGTCTCTTCAAGACCCTTTGCATTGATATCGACCATAATTACATTATAGCCCATCAACGCAAGACGGCACACATAGATGCGCCCCATACCTGAAGCGGCACCGGTAACCAAGGCATATGATTTATAGTCTTTAAAAATCTTACTCATCTCTATTTTCTTAATTTCGCAGCGCAAAAGTACCACTTTTTATTGAAAAACAACACTCCATAACAGAAAACAAAATAACCGCAGATTAGAATTCTTCAAAATTATTTTGCTTTTTGACACAAAAGGGGTAACTTTGCAGGCATAAAACGACAAGTATATGAATACACACAAATGCCCGAACATCGAGGAATTCAAGACTATCCTCAAGAAGCATTCACTGAAAGCCACTCCTCAAAGGCTTGCAGTACATGAGGTCATGATGGAACTCGGACATGCTTCCGCAGACATGGTTACAGAGGCCATAAAAGAGAAGAACAGTGCAAAGGTTACTCTTGCTTCAGTTTACAACATCCTGACACACATGGCGATGTTAGGAGTCTATCATTATAGACTCAGTTCCAATAACAAGATGTATTTTGATGTAAATACATTCAAGCACATACATTTCTACGACAAGGAGAACCACACATTCAGGGATGTGATCGATGACGATCTTGTAAGCCTGATCGAGACACATCTGGGTAGAAAAAGAGTAAAAGGATATAAGATCGAGGGATTTGACATCCAGCTCATCGGAAAACCTACAAGAAAGAAATACTCTATAGGCTAGTCCTATGCAACTAAATGACACAATTCAGCATCATATAAGACAAAAATAATCTGAACAATGGAAAATATTAAGAAAATTTTAATCTGTCTAACAGCAATTCTAACACTTTCGGCAGCAGTTTCATGCCAGAAGGACGACACCATCCAGTACAATAATTCCACAATGGGTAATATTGTCAACGGAACTTTCATCTCTGACCAAGGAAACATATTCAACGTAGTTGACCAGACATGCGGCGGGAAATTGGATACGTTGAAGCGCGCATTTGTCGTATGTGACATCCTTAACAAGACAGCCGGAGGGGCATCAAATGAATATGACGTCAGAGTAAATCATATCGCCGATGTACTGACTAAAAATGTCGTTCCTACAGCAGAAGCGACTGACGAAATGAAGGTAATGGATCCTATCAGAATAGAATACATCTGGCTTTCAGGCGGATATGTGAATATGTTCGTGGTATTCCCTGTAAAGGAAGGAAGTAAAACAACTCATCTTGTAAACCTCATTCACGAGGGCATGATGACAGATAAGGGCAGCAACGAGGAGAAAAAAGGAACATATAGGTTTACGCTCTGCCACAATTCATACGGAGACAAGCTCACTCCACCACAGACTCAAGGATATCTACTGACAGGAGGATATGTCAGCTTCCCTCTGAGTTCTTTCATCAGCGAGAATGAAGCTGAAATCCAGATAGACTGGGTATGGCATAAGAATATCGGCACAGGACTCTCGACTGAACTTGACAACAAGACAGTATCTACTATATTCAAGAAGAACGAATACACAGACGCTCCTTCAACGTCATACGCAAGAATCGGCGGAATAAGATAGTCAGTCAAATAACGAAAAGAGGCTAATCTCAGTTTGATTTGAGATTAGCCTCTTTCTATTATTTATGATCATGTGAATGACTGTGTCTTTCCTTAACAGTGCCATTCACCTTGTAGCCTAACTTCTCGATGGCAGCTCTGAGAGTTTCTTCAGAAGTCTTTGCACTATCATATTTAAGATAGACTATCTGGTCTTCAAGACACACGTGAAGATCCTTCACACCTTTTTCGAAAGAAATGTTCTCCTGAACCTTCTTTACACAGTTTGCACAGTGAAGATGCACACTGAAAGTCACCTCCTTGAGTTCGACCTTTTTCTTAGGACCGGCATATGACGACACCGCAAAAGCCATCAATGCAGTCAGAATGATAATGATTGATTTTTTCATATTCTAATTGCTTTTACTTATTTCCATAGTGTAAAACGGAAGCCCACATGTGCCTTGAATCCCATGAGCGGGCCCCAGATGCAACTTGCATCAAACGATGCCAGACGAGGATTGACATAACCGTCAGCACCTTTGGTTCCCAGAATCACATTCTTCTGAGTGAAGTTGGTAAGATTTTCAGCTCCAACATATACATCCCAACCCTTGAAGCGACGTGTCACCTGAGCGTAAAGCATCGGATATACCGGAGTGCGTCCGTTCTTGTAGAGGAGGTTTCCTTCCTCATCCTTGAAATCCTTCATGAAGTCATATACGCGGCATGAACCGTTGAGTGATGCTGTGAAATCAAAGATCCATTTATTGAGATTTGTCGCATACTGAAGGTTCAGCACTCCCTTGAAACGGCTTGTCATAGGCTTTTCTACGAGCCCCCTTCCTGCAAGTTCGATCCTGGCATCAGTGTAACGGAAAGTCGCAGTAATATTGAATCGTTCGATAGGATCTATCGAGAAATCCAACTGGAAATTATCTGTGTATGATCTCGCGCCGTCAAGTGCATAAAAATCGATCTGATTAGCAACACGTTCATAATCCACAACCATCTGCTGCGCAAACTGGGTACGGAAATAATCGAAGCTGAGATATGCATTTGAAGAAGCGCCGATAGGAAGGTAATATGTCACATTACCACCGAATGTCCATGCATCCTCAAGAATATGTTCATTATATGAGCCGCTGAACACCTTACCTGTCGAGAATACACCTATGTTATCGACAAGCGGAGTTGAATATCTGAGACCACGTCCTCCGTTTGCTCTGATGACAACCTCTTCCACAGGCATATATTTGAGGGTCACTCTTGGAGAGACCTTGAATCCATGTCCATGGAACCAGTCACCACGCAAGCCTGCAATCGCAGAGAATTCCTCACCATAATGATATGTGTATTCACCGAACATACCAGCATTGGCAAGATTTGTAATGCCAATATTTTCGTCGGATACAGGTCCGACAACCCATGTGGTTCGTGAGAAGTTCTCATCGTACCTATCAAACGTCCCATTCAGTCCAAGTGTAAAACGATGTGAATCGTTTATAACATTCTGATACAGAAGATTTGCATAAGCGGAATGCTGACCGGCAATATATTTTGTCGCACCGAAATACGAGTCCATATCCTGATAATTGTAATCAGCGATGAGTGCAATGTTCTGAGAATTATCCTCATTCAAAGGGACACCGACCTTCAGATATCCGTTCAAAGAACGGTTCAGGATGTCCGAGCCCCATGGATTGACCTTGCCGGCTGCTTTGAACGGATCGAGGATATATTC
>JAEIGA010002899.1_pt1 | contig 27046 bp, 19 predicted proteins | sample 9270691 | NCBI WGS metagenome assembly JAEIGA01 (sample SAMN17057246, study PRJNA624740) | gut metagenome | biome: biome; isolation source: fecal sample | host: Bos grunniens | place: China: Xizang | collected 2019 | reverse complement strand
GCGGCGGCCAGGCTACCATGAAGTGCCATATCCTCTACAGGGAACAGGATATCCCCCGGATCCAGCTGCAGCTCAGCAAGCGCATCTGCCAGATCGTCCGCGGCACCGCGGATCTGTCCCAGGCGGACCGGGAACGCCTGGTATATGAGCGCATTGCAAAGCAGCTGACCTACGTCAATAACCATGATTACCGGGATCACAACATCGTGGGGCCTGTGCTGATGTCTACAGCCGTCTGTGAAGGCTACAATGCCTTGCTGATGCTGTGTCTGCGCCGGGTAGGCATTCCCTGCATTAAGGTCTACGGAAAGTCCCGGCGGGACGGCTGGCATTGCTGGAGCATTGTCTGGATTCAGGGAATTCCCGCGCACTGCGATGTGACCTGGGATGCACCCTACGAGGGCATGGTATTCTTCGATTACTTTAATCTCAGCGATGAACAGATCGGCAAGGATCATTTCTCCTTCCGGGAAGACAACATTCCCGTGTGCAATACGGAGGAACTGAACTACTGCCGTCTGCACCACTGCAGCTTCCAGTCCCAGAAGGCCTTTGCAAGCCACGTCCGCTCCGAAATCCGGAGCCTCAGCAGTGCCCCTGTTTATGCACAGCTTTGCTTTGCGGAGACAGAGGAAGCGATCAAATCCGCTGTAGACAGCGCGCTCCGCAGCTGCATCACCTGGCCCCCCTGCCGGATCCACACGAATGCCACTATGCAGACCGCCGTACTGATCCCTGCATAGGAAACAGGAACTTAAAAAAAGAAAATGAAAGTCTGCAGTAGAATATTTCTTAGAAAAGGGCTGCATCGGCGGCTTATTCCGGGATGCTGCGGCCCCTGTGGTTTCCGCAGAGGAAGGCAGCACTCCGGAATAGGCCGACCTGCAGCGGTGGAAAGGAGATAATATATGTATCAGTCTGTTATCCGGGATCCCGGAACCGGAGGTTTGATCCGGGTTGTGCCGGATGTAAGCGGTCCCTGCACGGCAGTGGTAAACGGCAGTATTCTGCTGGTTCCTGCGGAAACCACCGCCTTTGTGGTGATTAACGGAATTGTTTCCCCGCCCTACGGCCCCGGCCGCCATGAGCTGTTTACCGGTGTGGACCCCTTCTTCGTCCGCATGCGCAACATCATGACCAATGGTGACACCGGAACCTCCGTATCTGTTTTTTTCATCTCTACCCGGAAAGAACAGTTCTTCCGTCTGGGCACCGGCGAGATCCTCTTCCATGAGCGGGTACACAATCTGACGATGAAGGCGCTGGCTTCCTGCAATCTTACCTTTACGGTTTCCAATGCACGCCGGCTGCTGGAAAAGATGGTCGGCGCTTACAGCACCAGCTTCACCATGGACGACCTGGAACCCTGTCTGGAACAGCTGGTTCTGACGCCTGTCCGGGAGGCCCTGTCCCGTGAACTGGCAGCCCGGGAGATCGTCCAGTTCAACGCCAGCCTGACTGCAATCAGCGCAAAGGCCTCCGGTGCCATTGCGGCAGCATTTGCCTCCTACGGTCTGCAGCTGGTGCGCTTTGCACTCACCGGTATCAACGTACCGGCTGAGGAAATGCAGCGGCTGAACCAGCTGGAGCAGTCCCGCGCAGAGGGCAGAAACCGGATCATTGAGGAGCAGGATATCCTGACCCTGATCTGGAACGGGGATGTGGGACAGCGCACCATTGCAGAAATGCTGACCGGCATCAGCGCCCGGGGCGGACAGAACGCCGGCGGCGGACAGCGTGGCGGCGGAATGGACAGTACGGCCTCCGCAATGATCCAGGCCATGATGCTGCCCCAGATCATGCAGATGTTCCAGAATCCGCTGAATTCCATGGTGCAGCATACCAATCTGTTCGGCGGAACCCAAACTCCCCAGAACCGTGAGGACACTCCGGCAGAAGCACCTCCGCCCCTGCCGGGAAGAACACGGCGCTGCCCCAGCTGCAACGGCAGCGTACCGAGAAATGCCGCCAGCTGTTCGATCTGCGGTCACCGATTTTGATGATGGAAAGGATGGTACTTTATGACCCGAAGAAACACTGCCTATGAAATGATCCCCGTACTGTTTTCTCAGATCCTGATTCCCCAGCTGCTGTTCTACTGGCTGGTGCCTGTGACGGCTGCCGCCAGAGCGGTGGTATACGGCATCGGCACGGTGCTGACGGTTGCGGCGCCTGTAACAGCCTTTGTGGTGTATCACCTCTGCGGCCTGCGCAGAAGCATGGGCGTTACGATCACCGCAGGCGCTCTGGAAGCAATGGTCATTGTGGTTTGCGCCGTTTTGCTGGTGGTGGATGCAGCAGTCCGCTCCGCAGCATTTGCCCTCTCCATTGTGGCGCTGCTGTACCTGGCAGGCCTGATCCCCATGGTGCTGTCTGCCATGAGAACCGCCGCCCATGAGGATGCATCCGGCACCGGTACTTACAACGGTTCTTCCGGCAATGCCCAGAGAACGGCGGTGCCTCCCGCACCGGAACGCCGGACTGCCGGACACAGAACCGACAAGCCTGCGCTTCCCCCCAGAAACAGATAACCGAAAACACAACTCACCAAAGGAGGTGCATCCATGAACTGGACATGTCCCTACTGCGGAAGCAGAACCTACCGCTATGACAGTACCAGCATTCAGAACAAATGCAGCGGCTGCGGTCGTCCTGTGGATGAACAGCAGCAGGCCCAGGCACGGATGCAGTATGACCGCACCCTGGCCAATGCCAGGGATCATCTGCGGGCCGGCAACTGGAACCAGACAGTGTCGCTGGTCGCCCCCATGGCGCGGGACCATCCCGCGGATGTGCAGCTGCACCGGCTGATTCTGCAGGCTGCCACCAGAGAATTCCGCGACTATGAAATGAACGACTCCGGCCTGCGCTCCGCGGCTTCCGATGCCTGGGACAGACTGGCGCGGCTCAACGGACTGACCGGCGAGATGCTGCGTTACAGCCAGACCTGCTATGCAAAGCGCAGAGAGAAGCTGGAAGCCATCCGGAACAAATTCCTTATGTACATTGTGATAGCAGCTGTCCTGTTCCTTTACATGGGTGCCAACATGGCAACCTGCGGGGAAGGCCTGTTTCTTCTGCTGGCGGCAGGCCTGTTCTGGGCTCTGTACCGGGCAGTGAAGATGCATCCCTCCGGTGCGCTCAGAGACCTGCGGGCAGCACCGCCTGCCTGGTCTGCCAATCCGTTTCACTGGCGGATGCCCTGATTTCTGAAATCTCCCGCTCCGTATCGGAGCGGGAGCGCAAAGCGTCCGTATTCACCGGACAGAAAGGAGATGACTGCATGAAACTGTTTCATACCCAGGAGGCATATTATACCTTTTCTGCCTTCCTCATCGATAAAATCCCCATCATCTCCACGGATGGGGAACCCTCTGTTCGGGGAGAACAGCTGGCAGGGATGCTGGTGGAGGATGCCTGCTATCTTTCCACCGACGGTAGCGATCAGACTGCCATTGAGCTGACGCGGATTGCTTCCGGCCAGTCCGGCAGCCCCATCGGTCATGTTCTGGCCGTTCGCTGCCGGGACAAGGGACAGCAGAGCTGCCGCATCCGCCATGAAGCCTGCGTCCAGGGCATGACAAAGGCCCTGCAGCAGAACGGCTACCTTCTGCATGAAATCTCCTACGATGCCTATCTTTCCCGGACCAGAGGCTCCGGCAGGGAGGCTGCCTGGGGAATCGTCAAATCCGCACTCCAGGAACAGGGTGTTCAGGGCAGTTATGTGTCGGTTCCCGTGATCGGGGAGGCAGACTGGGAGCGGATCTATTCCGCGCTGGACGGTTCCGGATGCAGCGTCTCTGTACAGGTGATTCCTTCTCTGGCAACTGCGGAAGAGCGGTCCGTGATTCAGCAGAATTATGCCAAAACCAGCCAGGCGGCAGAGGGTGTGCTTTCCAATATCCGCGACCCCGGTGCTGCGGCATCCCGGCAGCGCTGGCAGCTGCTGTCCGAAGCCATGAACAGCCCCATGGCCAACGTCCATATTACGGTACGGGGATCTGCGGCCAATGCAGCTCTGGTCTGCGCAAGAATCCAGCAGGCGATCCGCAGCGGTCCTTTCTGTGTGACGGCGATCCCGGATTATGAGGCATGCACGGTGTATGATCTGCCCTGGAAACTCTGCAGAAAGAGCAGCGGCGCTGTCCAGGTGCCGTTTGCGAAGTGGACCTGCGGGGAGGCGGCGAAAATTCTGGCATTCCCGGAGCAGGGCAGCTTCTTTACCGGTGTTCCCGTCAATCCCTTTTCCCTGCTTCCCGAATCGGAACTGCTGCCTGCCGGACTGACGGAGTGCGCCCCCGGACATATTGCCCTGGGCAAATCCATCCGGTCCGATCAGCCCATCGCACTGCCTCCGGAAGCGTTCCTGCTGCATACCGGCATTTTCGGAAAATCCGGCGCAGGCAAAACCACCCTGCTGAAACAGCTGATCCGCAGCTTTACGGAAAAGAAGATCCCGGTTCTGATTCTGGAGCCTGTGAAACGGGAATACAGATCCCTGATCCGGGAACAGCGCGCCACCGGCGTGTTCACGGTGGAGTCTCCCGCGGTGCCGCTGCTGATCAATCCCTTCCGGGTGCCGGCAGGTGTGAAGCTGGGAGATTACCGGAGCAGCCTGCTGTCTGCCTTCAAGGCGGCATTTTCCATGCCGGATCCGCTGCCTGCCCTGTTTGAAAAGGCCATTACCGAAGCCTATCTGCAGTATGGATGGACCGATCAGAACTGCAGCACCGATGAGGGCGTGACGGTATTCGATACGGCGCAGTTCATCCGTGTCTTTCAGCGGGTCATCCGGACTTCCAGCTACAGCGGGGAAGTCAAGGGCAATATGATGGCAGGCGGTGCGTTCCGTCTGCAGAGTCTGATTGAACGCTGCCCCAGAACCTTTGATACCGTGAATTCCACGGAAGTCACCGATCTGCTGCAGGGAACGGTGGTGCTGGAAATGGGAAAGCTGGAGCCGGAGCAGAAGGCGCTGGTTTCCTCTCTGACGCTGATCGGCGTTCTTGCTTACTTAAAGGCCACCAGAGAAAGCACCCGGGTGCTTCGCAATGTGATTCTCATTGACGAGGCCCATGCGCTGCTGGATCAGGGAGAAGGCGCAACCGTGGAGGAAAAGGCACTCAACAGCACCATGAATCAGCTGTTTGTGAATCTGGTAACGGAAATCCGGGCCTATGGCGTGGGCATTATCTTCTCCGATCAGAGCCCCACCAGAATCGGTGAAAAGCTGCTGGACAATGTGGACAATGTAATTGCATTCCGTCTCAGCGGCAAGGAAGCGGAAATGCTGCAGTCTCATATTGGCGCAGCGGAAACTCTGAGCCGGTGTCTGCCGCTGCTGTCTGCGGGAGAAATGGTGCTGTGGAACCATCATCTCCGTCATCCCGTTGCTGTGAGAGCGGAAGATCCCGGACAGGGAAATCCTGTTGTCAGCGATACGGATCTGGTTCTGCACCGGAAGCAGTATCTGCGGGCACATGCCGGCCAGTACTGTCCCTATACCCAGTGCCGCGCAGCAGCATGCAGCACATGCTCCTTTGCGGTGCGGGAGGAAGCCAACAAATGCAGCGCCCAGGTGTATGCTGCCCGGCGGGGAAAGCTGACAGATCCCGGTCAGCTGGCGGCACATATCCGGAAACTGCCCGATGCATTGACTGCCCGGGGCTACAGCCCGGAAGAAAAGAACTTCCGAAAACTGTGCAGCTGTACGGCTGTACATCTGATTCGCAGATGTGCGATGGAAAGCGGAATTCTGCTGACAGAAAATGCGGAAGCCCTTCTGCTGGCAGAACTGAAATAACAGAAAGGGGAAAGAAAACCGATGGATACTATGGAACATCAGCAGGACAGTATGGACATGGGCTCCGACGGCGACATGGGCGAAGCGGTCGGTATGGACATTGCGGACACGGCATCGGAATCCTGGGACGCGGCCTTCGGGGAACTGGAGGAACAGACCGATGCCCGGAAGGCTGCCGACTATGCCAGCTCTTTGGGCTATGAAAAGCTGGGGGACTATATTAGCCGGCACTATGACGGCGGGGAATTCTCCCCGGAGGAACCCATTCGGGTTTCCACCCGGAATATGAAGCTGGAGGGCACCTGCTCTGAAAGCGGCGTGCCCTTCGAACGCCGCACCGCACAGCTGACAGAGGGTCTGAGCGTGGAAGGTGTGTTCCCTGTTTTTGAAAGTCGGCACCATGTGGAGCTGGGAGAGCGTGCCAACGATATGACAATCTACCAGCAGTTCAGCGCCTGCCGTGAGGACTTTCAGGATCACATGTTTGACTCTCCGGAAAAGCTGGAGGGACTTACACTGGGAGACATGGAGCGGATGGACAATCCCCAGGGCTTTGCCCCGGAGGGCTATACCTGGCAGCACAATCCCGAAACCGGCAGCTTTGACCTGGTTCCCACCGGAGATCACGGAGTGGCACATACCGGAGGCAATGCTTTCTGGGGCATTGCCAAAACACAGACCGCCGAACAACTCCAACAGCAAAAGCAAAACAGCCCTCCGCCGGAGCGGAAAGCTGTTTCCTGAAGTATGGCCCTGATGCGGAATCCGCATCAGGGTGCTTTTTTCAGCCAGGAAAGGCCCTGCAGAGTCACTTCAGCCCAGCGTTCCTCCCGGCAGGCGCAGGCTCTGCCCCGGCTGCAGCTGCCGGCTTTCGTAAAGATGCAGGGTGTGATCCACCTGCCGCTGCGGTCGATGTAGCCCCAGAGGGTGCCCTGCCGGACAGCGGCCATGCCTTCCCGGAAGGGAAGACAGGCATCGAAGATGCAGGGCGTGATCCGGCTGCCCCGGGAATCCAGGAAGCCCCAGCGGTAAAGTCCGGTGAGGTTGTCCCATTTTGCCACCGGGAGCCGGTCCTCTGCGGAAATACCTGCCCGGTCCCAGATGCAGGGAACGATCAGATTGCCCTGGGCATCCACATACCCCCAGCGGTCGTCCCGGCACACGGCGCAGCGGCCTTCTGCCGTTTCCAGGCGGCTCCGGAAGCGGCCCGCCTCCCGGCCGGAACGGTGGAGCAGAACCTGCTCGCTGTTGTCCGTGCACCAGGCAAAGTCTCCCCGGAATCCTTCCGCGGATTCCCACCGGCAGGGGATCACGGGTATGCCTTCCCGATTGATATAGCCCCACTTTCCGTTTTTCTGAACCGGAGCCAGCCCCTGACAGAAGGCTTGTGCGCCCTCCCAGACACAGGGAATCACAACCTTCAGGGACGTGTCGATGTAGCCCCATCTTCCGTCTTTTCTTACGGGGGCGAAGCCTTCGCGGAAATCCTCCGCATGATCCCAGTGAGGTGATTCCACCGGATTTCCCCGGTCATCCAGAAAACACTGCTCCGTTCCCTTTCGGGCCAGAAACCAGCCTGTCCGGGAGGAGGGAATCAGCTGCAGCCATCGGGGCGGGGTCAGAATCCGGTTCCGGTGATCCAGCAGACCGTAGCCGTTTGGCGTATTGCGCTCCTGTACCCGGAATAGGATCTGCCCCCCGGGGCAAAGCGTCTGTTTCACAAGGTTCTTTTCTTCCAGGGGAACCGGACAGCCCTTTGCATTCAGGCGAAGCCAGAAATCACCTGTCCGGACATAGGCGAAGCCGTCCAGAAATACCGTGGCTTCTTCATACCGGCAGGGAATGATCTCTTCCTGCCTGCCGTTGACGTAACCACACCTGCCGCCTTTGCAGATCCGGTGCAGCTCCGCGGGGACAGGAAGGATAACAGGGTGCCTGCCGGGAATATTCCGGGATCTTTCCATAAACAGCTCCTTTCCGGCTTACAGCCACTGCGGATTTTTCCGTGGTTGTCTCCTGTTTCAGCGGGTTATGCCGACAGTAAACCACAGGAAGCGAACCCGCAGGTCAACCGGCAGGTGACAAAATCTGCTGCAGATGCCGTTGTTTCCTCCTTAAAAAGGATGTTCTGAGAACTGTGGTATCCTATATACAGAAACAAGACGGCAGTATCCCGGAAAACAGATGCCCTTAAAAAAAAGAAAAGGCCATACTGTGCTAGGATATTGTCAGAAAGAGAAAGGAGTGAAGATATGGCATTGGAGATGTATGCATACAGACGGTATGCCGCCGTTGCCGGATACAGCGGCAACGAAAAATATGTGGTGATCCCCCGGTATTATAAGGGAGTTCCGGTTACGGAGATCCGGGACGGAGCGTTTGCCGGTTCCGCGGTGGAGGCTGTGTATGTTCCGGATACGCTGCAGGTGATCGGGGACAATGCCTTTGCCGGCTGTTATGGCCTGCGGTACATTGGCAGCGACCATCTGAAAGGAGCTGCGCCGGATGCTGAGGAAGCAGTGCCCGGCAGTCCGGACTGTCCCATCCATTCCACCAGTTCTCTGCCGTCCGGCCTCAGAAAGGTTGGCAACGGTGCATTTCAGAAAACAGCACTGGTGGACGTGGAATTCGGCGCAGACGCGCTGGAATTTGGTGATTCCGTTTTTGAAGGCTGCCGCAAGCTGGAACTGGTGGGCTGCTTCAAGTGTGACAGCCTGTCCCTGGGCAAGCGTGTGTTTGCGGACAGCTCTCTGACACATTTTTACGCGCCCAAGGCCCGGATTGACACGGTGCCGGAGTATACCTTTGCCAACTGCACCAGACTGACGGATGTGGTGACTTACATTACCGCTGTGGGCAACCGCAGCTTCTACAGATGTGAAAAGCTGAAAAAGCTTTACGCCCCCAAAACCCTGCGGAGCATCGGCCATGAGGCCTTTGCCGGCTGCGGAGAACTGCAGATTCTTGGCAAAACCGGCAAGCAGACCTGCATTCCTGCCCATCCCGCGGAGCCGGTGAGTTTGCCCGCAAGCCCGGAGGAAACCCGGGAACGGCAGGAGCAGAGAACGGCTCTGGTGCAGGTCCTGCAGCGGATCGCAGATAAGAAACTGGAGGTGGAGAAAATGAACAAACGCGACCGGAAACAGACCGGCATGGGAGCAGGTCTGGAGGAATCCCTGTTTGAACTGGGCATTGACCCGAAGACCAGTCTGCCCAGAATGATTCCTTCCATGCTGAAGGGCTCCTGGAGGAAGAACGGCCTGATGCTGGAATTCCGGATCAAGGTTCCTTCTGCCTTTGCCGGCATCAGCCTGCAGGCGGTGGCCGGTAGCAAGCTGAGCAGGATTCGCTCCCTGCTGGAGTATACCGTGAAAAACGGCATGGAAGTGGTTCTGTTTGGTCAGCAGACCGGTGACTGCTACACCGTATATGACATTTACCCTGCCCAGGACGCTGACAAGGATAATGTGGACATTCATAAGGCGTTCCACGAGGCAAAGAAACGTCTCAAAAAGCCGGTTCCTGCAGGTGCGGACTACGGTGCCGCGCAGGTCCCCGCTACCATGACTTCCGAGGCAGAATACGATGCCTTTATTGAAATGTGCGGAACCGGAATTCCCAACTGGGTTCTCAACGGATTCCAGCGGAACAGAAACCTTCTGAAGATGGGCAGCAGCGCCGGTATGGATGCCAAGAAGCACGCCAGAACGGCAATGGAAATCCTGATGAACACCGACTGGAACCCTCAGCTTCTGAAGCTTCCGGAAATTGATCAGGTGCGCCGGATTCTGGACAGCAGCTTCTATGGCATGGAGTCCGTAAAAACCCGTGTAATGGAAATTGTGGCCCAGATCCTGATGACCGGCGAACTGCCCAAGTGGGGCGTTCTGCTGGTGGGTCCTGCCGGTACCGGCAAGACCTCTGTGGCCAAAGTCATTGCCGGAGTCCTGGGCCTGCAGATCATTCAGATGGACATGTCCTCCCTGGGTGCGGATCCCGATGAGATCAGCGGCAGCTCCAGAATTTACAGCAACGCCCAGCCCGGTATGCTGCTGCAGAACATGCTGCGCATCCGCTCTTCCACCGCAGTCCTGCTGGCAAATGAGCTGGACAAGGCCGGTGAAGGAAAATCCAGCCGGTCTGCAGCGGACATCCTCCTGACGATCCTGGACAAGACCGGTTTCTACGAGAATTTCCTGGAGGAGATCATTCCCACGGATAATCTCTTCTGCGTTGCCACCTGCAACGATATTTCCAAAATCAGCAAGCCCCTGCGCGACCGCTTTATGGTCATTGAGATCCCCGCATATACCCCCGATGAGAAGAAGGTTATTTTCCGGGACTATGTACTGCCTTCCATGATGAAGCGCAGCGGCATTTCTGCCGACAGAATGTCCGTTGGGGAAGATGCTGCCGACCTGCTGGTGTCCGGCTATGCCCGGGAACCCGGTGCCCGTGACCTGGAGCAGTATGCAGAGCGCCTCATCGGTGACTTCTGTGTGGCGGCAGGCAAGGATCCTCTGAAGAAAATTTGCTACGGCGCGGAAGAGATCCGGAAGCTGTTCGGCCCCGAAAAGAAGGTGGTACGCCATTTTGCAATCCGCCCCGGAGAGGTGAACGCGGCCTATTACCACGAAGGCCAGGCGCACTTCTTCCTGATCGAAGCCTCTGTGATGCCCGGTACGGGACAGTTCCAGGTGCTGGGCCCTGTCAGCAAGCTCCAGGAAGAATACTGTAAGGTAGCATACCTGTGTGTCCGCAACACCATCAACGCATCTGCCTGCGATCTGACCAAGTGCGATGTGACGGTGTTCATTCCCCAGCCCATCCCCGAGGGCCCCGAAAATCATGTGGGCTTTGCCTGCTACGCAGCCATCTGTTCCAAGATTCTGAATCAGAATCTGGCGCTGAAAAAGACTTGCGTGGTGGGAGGCTGCGATCTCAACGGCTCTCTGTACTTTGACGAATGCACGCTGACCCCTCTGCTGCGGGCCATGGCAGCTTCCGGTGTTACTACCCTGTATGCCCCCATGAGCACCAACCGGCTGATCGATCCCGCAACCGACGGCAACAGCGGCGTTACCGTGGTGGAAGCACCTGACGCAGCCACCCTGTTCCGCCTGGCAGTCAGCTGCGGCTGATACCGTAGAAAACCAAACAGGCACAATCAGATAACGAAGCGTAGCTTTTGCTCTTTACGTTTTGCTCGAGCAGGTATGGCGAGTCGCCATGCTACGACAGTATTTGTGAGAACTGCGCGAACTCTCAGGCTCCTTCGCGCTGCTTTCAGCAGTACGCTTCGTTTCTGATTGTGCCGGGAGGGATGAACCATGAAATGGAAAAACAATGCAGCGGCGCTTTCCCTGGAAGCCCGTGATTTCAAAATTATGGCCCAGTGCGGCATGTCTGTTGGGGAGATGCTGCGAAAGGAGCGTCCCAATCAGGACATCCCTCCGCTCTGGTCGATTCTTTCCTATGTGATGCTTCAGTATAAGACCGATGCGGACAATGTGTGGTATCACTACCGCACACTGCAGCAGATGGCAGCCGATACGGGCCGCTGGTATTACACCAGGCATATCCCCAAGGCAAACGGCGGCCTCCGGAAACTCTCGGTGCCCTCCTGGCCCATCGTCAGACAGCAGGAGTTCATCATGGAGAAGATCCTGAAGGGACTGCCGGTTTCCGACCATGCCTTTGCCTACAGGAAAGGCGTCAGCATTGCGGACTGTGCCAAGCCCCACACCAACCGGGACGTTCTGATCCATCTGGATATCCGGGACTTCTTCGGTTCTGTTTCCGAAGACCTGGTTTTCGGAATGTTCTTCCGGGAGACCGGATACGCAAAGTCCCTGTGCAGATTCCTGGCGCAGCTGTGCTGCCACCGGGGCTGTCTGCCCCAGGGTGCCGCCACCAGTCCCATGCTGTCCAATATCGTGTTCCGGCCCTGTGATGATGCCCTGTGCCGGATCGCCGAAAAGTATCATATGAACTATACCAGATATTCCGACGACCTGTTTTTCAGCGGGGACGGGGATCTTCCGGTGAAGGAGATTCTGAAGGAAATCCGGCAGGCCCTTGGGGCCTGGGGCTTCCGGCTCAACGAGGAGAAAACCAAAGTGCGCAGGCGGCAGCACCGTCAGACCGTACTGGGAATGACCGTCAACGAACATCTTCAGGTTTCCCGTTCCTACCGGCGAAAGCTGGAGCAGGAACTTTACTATCTGGAGAAATTCGGAAAAAATGCCAGAGGCGCGGCAGCCTATGGCGACTATCTGAAATATATGCAGCAGCTGCAGGGCAAACTGGCCTACGTTCTGCAGACAGACCCGGACAACGGCAGACTCTGGGACGCTCATCTGAAGCTGCTGCTGAGAATCCGTCAATACACATTTCTGCAGGAAAGGGGCTTTGTCTGAGCCGGACAGAGCCCTGCAGACAGAAGGAGGCGCAGAAAATGGCAAGAAAAAAGAATATGGATATGACTGCAAATCTTCCCGGAGAAATCCGCCGGCTGATTGCGGAGGGAAAGCAGGAAGGCCTTCTCTCCTGGGCCGAAGTGGAGGCCGCTGCCCGGAAGCTGCACCTGCAGCAGGAGCAGCTGGATGAACTGGCACGTTCTCTGGAGGACATGGGTATTTCTGTCAGCATGGAGGAGGCACAGGACCAGCCCGGTGAGGAAGAAGACGATGCCGGTGAGCTGGAAGGTCTGGACGAAAAGAGCCTGCTGCAGTCTGTGGAAAAGTTTGATACCCAGGGTCTGATCCGGCTGTATCTGCAGGAGATCACCCAGTATCCTCTGCTGTCTGCGGAAGAAGAGGTGGATCTGGCCAAGAGAATCGCCCAGGGTGATGCGCAGGCAAAGGAACAGCTCACCAATTCCAATCTCCGGCTGGTGGTTTCCGTTGCAAAAAAGTACGCAGGCCGCGGACTGCCTTTTCTGGATCTGATCCAGGAGGGAAATACCGGTCTGATGCGGGCCGTGGAGAAGTTTGACTGGACCATGGGCACCCGGTTCTCCACTCACGCTACCTGGTGGATCCGGCAGTCCGTCCGCAGGGGCATTGCCCAGAACGGCAGTGCGATCCGGGTTCCCGAACATGTACATAATGATATGAACAAGATCAACACCTGCAGCCGTCAGATGCGCCAGGAACTGGGCAGAGAGCCCACCGTAAAAGAACTGGCGGAACGTCTGAAGCTCAGCGAAAAGAAGGTACAGGATGTCATGCAGGCAATGCGGAAACCCCTGAGCCTGGACCGGACCATCTGGGAAGATGAGGACGCGACCTTCATGGACAGCACCATGGACGTACTGGTTGTGGATCCCGATGCCGCCATAACGGCAGAACAGCGCACCCTTGCCGTTCAGCGGGCCCTGAGCAAGCTGACGGAACGGGAAGCCCATGTTCTGCGCTGCCGCTACGGTATGAATGACGATGGCCATGTCTTTATGCTGGAGGAAATCGGCAAGAGCCTTGGCCTGACCAGAGAACGTGTCCGTCAGATTGAGGCCAGTGCCCTCAGAAAGCTGAGACACCCCGCCAACAGCAGGGAACTGCGTGAACTTTACTGCCAGTAAAGTCCGGCTGCCCGGAAAACGGGTGCAATCCATAAAAAAAGATCCACCGGTTTTTCGGTGGATCTTTTTGCCTGAAAAGAAAATTATGCCTGGAAACTCCGGAATTCCTCTGCCAGTGTGGGATGGCGCAGTTTTTTCAGAGCCTTCTGCAGAATGCTGGAAACCCGGATTTTATCCAGGTTAAGCAGGACGGCGATCTCTTCCGGAGAACGCTCAATGCCGTCTGACAGGCCGTAAGTCAGCTGCAGAACCAGCATTTCCCGGGTGGTCAGATGATCTTTCACCGTATCCAGGGAGCTTTGTGCCATCAGGGTAGCGGCAGGATCCGGGATCCGGGGATCCTCCAGCAGCTCCCCCAGGGTTGATTTTCCGTCGTCGCCCAGTTCCTTTTCCAGAGACAGCATGTCGTAATGGTACTTCAGGACTGCTGCGACCTTTTCCGGAGACAGGTCTGCTCTGGCGGCGATCTCTTCCGTTGTGGGAGTCCGCTCCAGTTCCTGTTCCAGCTGACGGGTGGCAATTTTGATTTTATTGAGCTCCTGGGCCAGATGTACCGGCTTGCGGATGGTATCAGACTGAGAGTCCAGGGCTCTGGTGATGGCCTGCCGGATCCACCAGATGGCATAGGTGGAGAACCGGGTGCCCATGGTTCCGTCAAACTTCTCCACGGCCCGCATCAGACCGGTATTTCCCTCCTGGATCAGGTCCAGGAAAGGCAGTCCGCGGCCTGCGTGCTTTTTGGCAACGGAAACCACCAGCCGGAGATTGGCATTGGTGAGCTGTTCCTTTGCCTGTGCATCGCCCTGGGCGATTCTCTTGGCCAGGTCTGCCTCTTCTTCCGCAGACAGCAGAGGATACTGGGCAATTTCCTGCAGATACAGGCGGATCAGGCCCTGGGTATCAAACTTCTCTACGGACCGTTCCAGACTCTTTTCGTCCAGACCTTCCAGTTCGTCTTCCGGTTCGTTGCCCGGATCAGTCTGCTCAGAGAACTGTTCTTCCGGGATTTCCGTCTTCGGATATTTCTCGCTGCTCATAGCGGGCCTCCTTTTTCTCAGTGGCGGTGACAGATGATACTGAAAGAGTACCATATTCTTCTTTACATTTCAAGCGGGCGGGTACCCCGGAATGCAGAAAATACCCCCGGAGAATCCGGGGGTGTCTGGGCTGCCGGAACCTGCCCTGGGGCAGATTCCGGACGGTGTTTGGATTATTCTCCGGCCTTGAAGTTGTACAGGGGCCGGATGATGCTGACGATTTCTGCGGTGGGAGCAATGTTTTCCACAATGCTTTCCATGGGCTTGTAGGCCATGGGACACTCATCCAGGGTTTCCTGGCTGACGGAAGTGGTGTAGATGCCGTCCATTTCCTTTGCGAAGGATTCCACCGTGAACTTTCTGCGGGCAACGCCCCGGCTGAAGAGCCGTCCGGCGCCGTGGGGTGCAGAGCAGTTCCATTCGGGATTGCCCTTGCCGGTACAGATCAGACTGCCGTCGCGCATGTTGATGGGAATCAGCAGCCGTTCTCCCAGCTGTGCGGAAACAGCGCCCTTGCGGATGATGTTGGATTCCCGGTCGATGTAGTTGTGGATGGTTTCGAAATGAGGGAAATCTTCCAGAGTCTTACCCAGCAGATGGGTCAGAATCAGATCGGCGATGGTACGGCGGTTCTCCACGGCGTACTGCTGGCAGATGGCCATATCATGCAGATAAGCATCCCGGTCTGCGCCGGTGAGGTAGCACAGCTCTCTGGGGATCCGGGGAGCCTGATCCCGCAGCTCCTGCAGTGCCTGCTGCAGCTGGGCGGTCCGGCCCTGCTCCCGGTATTCCCGGATCAGAGCATCCCGCCGGGTCTGTGCACAGATGCTTCCGCAGAGGGTATCCCAGGCCAGCTGCTGATAATGCTCAGCTACCTGCTTGCCCAGATTCCGGCTGCCGGTGTGGATCACCAGATAGTGGTTTCCGGCCTCATCCGCATCCACTTCGATGAAATGGTTTCCGCCGCCCAGGGTACCGATGCTGCCCCGGATCCGGTCGGTGTTCTTCAGCTGGTTCCGGCACAGCAATTCCTCCAGCTGGGGGAATTCTGCCGCAGGCGTTTCGTGGGTGTTCATACCGGAAGGGACAAACTGCCGGATGATCTGATCCAGCTGTTCAAAATCCACGGGGGTATTCCCAAGTTCCACAGTGAGCATACCGCAGCCGATATCCACGCCCACGATGCTGGGGATCACCAGTTCGCCCAGGTCAGCGGTGAAACCGATGACGCAGCCGGAACCGGCATGGACATCGGGCATGATGCGGATCCGGCAGTTTTCCACGAAAGGCTGATCGCACAGGGTCTGGATCTGCGCGGCGGCGGTTTCTTCAATGATATCCGTATAGACAACAGCAGTGCTGTAACGTCCGGTAATATGATGCATAATCGTTTTTCTCCTTTTCAGAATGTGTTGTGATGATTGTCAGTATAGCATATCCCGGACAGCCTGGGCAATGCAGACAGCGGTTCTTTGTGCTGTTTTTTACAGAACTGCGGCATCGCTGCAATCCACCAGGATGCAGGTGGCATCGTCTGTGGGTTCACTTTGCATTAGATGTTCCTGCAGCTGAGGCATTCCGCCGTTCCTCAGAAAATCCCGGATCCGCCAAGGGATATTTTTGCCCTGGCAGAAGCAGGCGGCACCGTCCGACAGAAGCAGAATCCGCTTTTGGTTTTTCAGGGATCCGAACCGAATCCGAAGATGGGATACGGCATTGTCGGAAGTTGTCAGCCAGGTGTGATGGTGGGACAGTCCTGTATCCGGTGTACTGACCAGTATGAATTCCCCGGATACCGGGATACTGACCGCGCAGCCGTCGCCCAGATGCAGGATCACGTATTTTCCGGTTTTCAGATCCACTGCCATAGCCAGCAGGGTGCTGGAAAAATCCTCAAGGGGGGCGCCTTTGGCTTCCGACAGTGTCAGCAGCCGCTTTCGGAATGCCTTTGTAATGGCGCAGGGCAGTTCATCCGGGAACGAGGCATTCAGGATGTTCCCGATGCCTGCGGCATCGATATATTCGGAGACGGCTTCCAGGCAGGCTCTGCCGCCTTCCCTGCCGTAGGGAGCGCCGCTTTGTCCGTCTGCGATGCCGCAGAACAGCCAGTCCTGTGTGGAACGTAGGAATGTAGAGTCTTCGCAGGGCTGTTGCTTGTCCCGGTGGCGGGCTCCCGCTGTCTGAATGCAGGAGACCGCAATGTTTCCGGGAAGATAATGGGAAACGGTATTCATGAATATCCTCCTTGTTTGTTAATTAATAAAAACCGATTTTCTTTTCGGCTGCGAATTCCTTGGCGGTGGTGATGGGAACGAAGTCGTCGGGAGTCAGCTGGAACAGGTCGTCGTCAGACAGCTTCAGAATCTCCAGAATATCGATCCGGTCGCTCTTCAGGGATTCGGCCTTTTCGATCACATTCCGGGCGTATCTGGCATTGCCGAAAACAGGGTCCTGCTTTGCGGTGTCAAAAATGGAGGCCAGCTTTTTCCGGACATCGGGATGGAAGTAGTAGCCGTCTTCTTCCGCAAACTTCTCTGCGATGTTGCAGAGCTGATCGGTGCTGTAGTCCCGGAAGTGGACGGTATAGGGAACGCGGGACTGCAGGCCGGGGTTGTTTGCCAGGAAGTGGTTCATCCGGTCGGGATAACCGGCGAAAATGATTACCAGGTTTTCACGGCAGTTTTCCATTTCCTCCACCAGGGTGTTGATGGCCTCGTCGCCGAAGCTGCCGCCGCGGTCATCCATCAGGGAATAGGCTTCATCGATGAGCAGAACGCCGCCGGCAGCCTTTTTCAGCAGTTTCTTGGTCTTGATGGCGGTTTCGCCCACATGCTCGCCGACCAGGTCGGAGCGGCCTGCCACCAGCAGCTTATCGGATTCCACGATGCCTGCGCGGTACAGAATGCCGGCGACTTCGTGGCAGGCGCTGGTCTTGCCGGTGCCGGGGTTGCCCAGAAAGCACATATGGAAAGAAGCGGGGCGGATGTTGCGGCCCTTGCTCTGGGCGATGACCATGCGCTTCTGGGCGCCGAAGATCTGACGCATGGTGGCCTTAAAATCTTCCATTCCGATCATAGCCTCCAGCTTTTCGGTTTCCTGCTTGATGTTCAGGGCAAACTGGATGGCACGGTTCATATTCAGCTGTTGTTCTTTCATAAGGATTCCCCTTTCTCTTTGTATGTCTAAAGTATATATCAAAACAGCCTCAGGCTTTTTTAAGGGGGTTCCGGAGGGTACCCGTGCCTTGCGTATCTCCGGGGGGTGTGGTAATATATATAAACAGAAAAACAGACCTGTGAAAGGGTGAGAAAGATGAATGACGGAAGAGCGGTTCTGCCGGTTGGCACAACGGTGGAATTTGACAGCGGCGAAGTGTACAGAATCACCGGCGAGCCCATAGGCAGCGGCGGCGGAAGCATACTGTATCCTGCCCGGAAGCAGTATCTGTACGGCGGTATTCTGGTGACGGAGAATATTCTGTGTGCGCTGAAAGAGTGCTATCCCTCCTCCCTGTACCATGCCTACACCAGAAAGGAAAATGGTGAGATTGCCCCCGCCGGTACCGATCTGGAGGACATGCATTATCTGAATATGGCGCAGCTGCTGCTGGTGGAGGAAAAGAACGTCAGCCAGAATATCTACCGGACAGCGTCCAGAGTGCTCCCGATCCGCGGTTCTTCCCGGAGCGTGGCGCTGACCCTTCCCGGACAGCAGACTGCCGTGGTGTCCAATACCGTGACGGTTATGGATTCCCTGACGGAAAAGGGACGTTCCCTCACTGCGTGGATGAAGGAACGGGGCCGGTTCACGCCTGCGGAAGCCCTCCGGGTCATTCAGCAGCTGCTGTTTTCCCTGCGGGAAGTTCACCAGGCAGGCTATCTCCACCTGGATATCCAGGACGGCAATGTGTTCCTGCGGGGCACGCTGGAGGATATGGATGAACTGGTGACCCTCATCGATTTCGGCAGCGCCAGGGAAATGATCCATGGAAAGACGGAACCCATCCGGGACAAAATGATTTTCACCACCCAGGGTTTCTCCGCGCCGGAAATGCTGCTGTACAATGACGGCAATTTGCAGCTGGGACCGGGAGCGGATATTTATTCCACGGGATGTCTGCTGCTGTATCTGCTCACAGGACAGCGGGCCAATATCAGTGTGCTGATGGCCAACCGTTCGGGAATGATTCTGAAACCCAATCAGCTTCGGCGCATCCGCTGCCCGGAGTACCTGGTGGAATCCCTGCAGCACATTCTGGCCAAGGCACTGGCAACCAAGCCGGAAAACCGCTATCTTTCCGCAGAGGACATGCTGCGGGATGTCACGGCCCTGGCGGAAGCCCTGCAGCCCAAGGCTACGAGCCTCAATACCGTGCAGTATGATGCCTTTGTCTGCTATAAGCACGGCCCTGTGGACAGTGCGGCAGCGTTGACGCTGCAGCGTGCGCTGGAGAATTATCGGGCACCGAGAGGCGTTGCCCCGAAGGCCAGACCGTTCCGGCGGGTTTTTGTGGATGAAGGCGAACTTTCCAGCTGCGGGGACTTTGGCCAGCAAATCCGGGAAGCACTGAAAAATTCCGGATGGCTGATCGTGCTCTGTTCCGAAGAGACCCCGCTGTCGCCCTGGGTGCGGCAGGAGATCGATATTTTCCTGAAATACCACGACCGTTCCAGGATCCTGGCGGTTCTTACCGGCGGTACGCCGGAAACCTCCTTCCCGCCTCAGCTGCGGGCAGGTGCAGACGGTACCGGCGAGGTCTTTGCGGCCCATGCCCTGAGCCGTACTCCCCAGGAAGCCGCAAAACAGCTGCGGGGAGATGCGCTGCTGAAAATTGCGGCACCTATGCTGGGCAGAAAATATGACGATCTGAAGCAGCGGCAGAAGATCTACAGGCGCCGGCGCCGGGCAGCGGCGGCGGCAGCGGTCCTTCTGGCTGCCGGCTGTTTTGCTGCCTATGCGGCAAACCGTGCGAAAGTGATTTCCGAACAGGCGGACAGAATCCAGGAAGAACACAGGACCGCATTGCTGCAGGAATCCCGGGTTCTGATAGAGCAGGCAGAAAAGAAGCTGAAAGAAAATGACCCCCACGGCGCCATGAGGCTGGTGCTTCCCATACTGACTGGGGAAGAACAGGACCGCGCCGCAGCAACGAAAGCGGAATACATTCTTGGCAAAGCCCTGGGTATCTATGAAACTCCGAACACCGCTCTGTTCTCTGCCATGCCGGTAGGTCTTGCAGATACGGACTGCAGGGAGTTCTTCCTGGACAGTGACGGAGCGTATCTGTTTGCCTGGGACGGCAAGGACGAGAATGTTCAGGTGTGGGATGCACAGACGCTGCAGCTGACGGTGGAAATCACACCTGCAGATCCTGTTGCCTATACGGACGGGGATCTGCTCCTGCCGGAGAACCATGCACTGATTCTGCGTACCGGAAGCGCCGTTGTGTGCGGAGACTATCTGAGCGGAGAGCAGATCTGGGAATTTCCTGCGGATAACGCACGGGCCGTATGCCTGTCCCCGGACAGGCAGCAGGTCATCGTCCTGCGGAGCGACTACAGATCGCAGGCGGTATCTGCAGACATCCTTTCCGCAGAAACGGGCGCCCTCCTGCGGCAGATTCCCTTCGAGCTCAGAGAGAACCATGAAATTTCCTCCGTAAATCATCTGCGGATTTCCCAGGACGGAACCCGGATCGTATTTACCGCATGGGGAGAAGAGCCGGAGGAGGACGATGCCTACGGTCATGTGCTGTATCTGCTGAATCTGGAAACCGGAGCATGCAGTCTGCTGATAGAAACCGGAACCGCCATCAATGCCGTGGAAATCTTTGGGGACCGGGTTGCGGTCATGCGGTGGAAGGGATCCAGTTCGGGCACCAGGGCTTCCGTGTGCAGCATGTGGTTTGAACTCTATGACTGTGCAAGCCGGAAGCAGCTCTGGCATCAGGAACGGGACTTTTATCCCAGAACCGGAGGCTGCGACAAAATCAAGCGGATTCCCGGCTATGTTACGGAACGGGGGCAGGACAGTATCCTGTTTGCCTTTGCTGACCAGTGCCTGCTGGCAGACTGGGAAACCGGTGAGATCCTTCACAGATATGAGATGCAGGCCCCCATTGCCCAAGTGTTCTGCGGTACTGCCGGGTTTGATGTGATTGGCAGTGACGGAAGCGCCAGCTTTGCAAACTATGATACAGACGAATTTCTCACGGTGCAGCTGATGAGCGGTACCATGACCGCGGTTCGGCGCAGCGGAAATAATTTCTATGCGCAGTGTGATTCTGAAACCGGTCAGGATTACAGAATCCGGAAATTCGCCTGGGGAAAATATGATGATGCCTATGTTCCGCTGTACACAGCGGAAAGCAAGACCTGGTATCTGGGAGAAACCTATAAGGATGAGAACAGAAACAGCGGCATCCGGCTGGAACAGCCCGGCAGAATCCGATATGTGAATCTGTTCACCGGTGAAGTTCGGGACTATCCGATTCCGGAAGAATACGGATTCGCCGGAGGCTATTCCTCCGATGGGGAGAAGGTGTACTGGAGAGGCGGCAGCTGGTATGATTCCAAAGCCTCTGCTCCCTATTACATGCTGGACCTGCAGTCCGGAGAGATTCGGGAACTGACGAAGCCGGAAGGTTTTGATGAGCGCCTGTACATTACGGACATGCTGTTCTCCGACGGGAAAATACTGTTTGCTGCGGAGGCGTATGAAGAAAATCAGAAAACGGCCGGTCTGTATTGCTGGGATCTGAACACCGATGTGTTCAGCCGGCTCTGCAGCAGCACCCTGGATGCATCCGGATCTCTTATGCCCAACACCTTCAGCAAAGCAGACGGGCAGCTGTACTTTGCGGTGCGCAATGACGAACTCCTGCCGGCAGCGTTTGTCTGGTTTGATCTGTCCACCCAGGAGACAAAAACCATTGAACTGGATTTCCCTGTAGAAAAGACAGAAGACTGGGATGTGTGCTGTCACTGGAGCACTTCCGGAGATCTGCTGGCTTTCTCCTATGGAAACCGGGCTTATCTGACAGATGCAGCCGGAAAACTGCTGCATAGTTTCCTTTCCGAAGAGACCGTTGCAAGCATTGTGTTTTCACCGGATGAGGAATACCTGTATGTGTTTGAACGGTACGGAACCGTTTTGAAATACCGTGTGTCGGACGGCCTTTGTACAGACAGGCTTTCTTTGCGGGATTACTGTGTCCCGGATGGCCATGTAAGGGGCAGCGTCAGTTTGGGAAATCAGGAGCTGCAATGGATGTTCCCCGATGAATCCGAACTGCTGGTGTACAATCACGCCAACGGCGGATTCCTGATGGACGTCTCCGGGGACAGGCTTCTGATGAAGGCGGTACTGCCCAAGTGCAGCGGATATGACCGGGAAATGAAAGAGTTCCTTGTGACGGATGTCAACTATCTTTCCGGCCAGATATCCTCTCTGGGCGTGATCCCGCGGTACAGTCCGGAAGCACTGGTGCAGAAAGCACAGGAGATACTGGAACCGTAAAAAGAAACCACAGGGGTTGGATGCCCCTGTGGTTTTTTGCTGTATCGGTCAGTCCTCGATTTCGTTCAGCAGCTTCTGTACGTTGTTGAAAATCTGCTGGCGGACGTCCTTGCGGAAGCGGCCGTTGGCATAGAGTCTGACGGTATCGAAGCTGGTCATGGCAGACTTGATCACTGCCAGGAAGATGGTCTGGAAATCATCGCGGTGCAGACCATGGGTAATGGGGAAGCTGTAGCGGTAAGAGAGTTCACCGTCGCGGGCGTCATACTGCAGCGCACCGTAGCGGCGGGGGTAGTTCTCCTTCAGCAGCATCTCGCACAGAGGATAGGCAAAGGTCTGGTCTGCGGTAAAGGGGTACATGGCATCAATGCGGCAGACCTTGGGATCTGTTTCCAGATAGATCTTCAGACGCAGGCGCTTGCCGTCTTCCCGGACACCCAGTTCAAAGGCATGCACACCCTTCTGATGATGATAATCCCGGAAGCGGAGATCCATATCCCGGAATACTTCCCGGACTACGCGGATGTCATCCTTCAGGGTTTCAGTGGAGTCACCGTTCTCATCATCCTCGTCGTCATCGTCTTCTTCGTCGCCGGAATTCCGGCGGTCCTGGAGCTTCTGGAAAAGGGCAATCTTGAAATGCTCCTTGATTACCTGGCGCACACCTTCTTCGACTGCTTCCTCGGTGGGATCCTCGCCCAGCTCTTCCTGCTTCTGGCGCAGCATTTCCAGCAGCTTATCGTCCAGCTCGCTGCGGTTGGGCTTGGCTTCCAGCTTCTCAATGGTTTCCTGAATCTTATTCATGACAGCATCTCCTTTCTGTTGCTTTTCTGGTTACTCTGCGTCGATGATGTCGATGTCGTCATCGAAAACGCCGTCGTCATCATCCTCGTCGTCATCGCCGTCGTTACCCTGGTTGGGCTGGGCATTTTCACGCAGTCTCTTCAGAAATTCCTCAAGAGAGAAACCCTCACCATCGTCGTTGTCCTCATCCTCGTCCTTGTCTTCCTCTTCGGACTTGCCGCGCTGCAGGGCTTCCAGGCGGGCATTCAGCTCGTCCAGCTGGGACAGGAGACCGCTGTGGCTGTTTTCACAGTGCTCGTTTGCGTCCTTGTCGTTCATGCCGTTGAAGAGGATGCCCAGAATGCCGGGCTCGTAGCGGCGGAACATGGCAGCGGCGCACAGGATGTTTTCCTCCACCATCTCATCGGAAGGGGCTTCCAGACCGCGGCAGCTGCAGTAGACCTTGTAGTTGATCTCACCGTCGTTCAGGTCCATTTCGAAGTTGCCGTTCCGCAGGCCGAAGTTTGCGCGGTGCAGGAAGCGGGACATGGTATTGATGCATGCCTCGTCGGAAGCATCGGGGCCCAGAGGATACTGGGCACTGGAAGTGAAGCCGTGTTCGTGGACGATGATGTGGTAGATCAGGGCCTTGGCCTTGCCGTGGAGGGCCAGCAGGAAATTGAAAACGCCGCGGTCTTCATCAAAATTGTACTCAAAGTCGTGTGCCTTCAGGTGATTGTGGATGGCCTGAGCGATTTCGTAAGAGTAGGTCTGATTGAACATAATATATATCTCCTTTGTTTTTGTTTTATCTGTCTTCATGATAGCAGGTTTTGCGGAAACGCTTTTTTAAGGGTTTCGGGGTTTCCTGCGGGGTGTTTCCCCCTGACACCCTAAGCATACACCATACCTGGGGAAGTGTTTTTTAAGGGCGATAATGTCCCCCGGCAGTTTACCAAAAACGGGCCGATCCCGCCTATACTGCAGGTATAAACCAAAAAACTTCCGGAAAGAATAGGTTTTCTGTGAAAAAGGGAGTTTTTTCGGAAACCTATGGAATAATCCGGCGGTTTGTACTATAATTTTCCTATCACGGAAGAGAAAAAACGAGGAGGAGCGGAAAATGGGAGCCACAATTTATAATCACGAGAAAATGTACACCTACGTCAAGGGATTTGCCACCGGCGCCGGTATGATGGAAACGCTGAAGGCCCTGTCCTTTGCCCGGGAGAAGCATTCCGGTCAACTGCGCAAGGACGGTCAGCCCTACATTGTCCATCCGCTGACGATGGCCTGCAATGCGCTGGGCATGGGAATCCGGGATGATGCGGTGGTCGCCACCATCCTGCTCCATGATGTCTGCGAAGACTGCGGCGTCACTCTGGTGGAGCTTCCCGTCAGCCAGACCGTGAAGCGGGGTGTGGAACTGATGACCTTCCGGGTCATGGAAGGGGAGACCAAGGAAATCGCCAAGAACCGCTACTACAACATGCTGCTCCAGAGCCGGGAGGCAACCCTGACCAAGCTCATCGACCGCTGCCACAATGTGTCCAGCATGGCGGGAACCTTCTCTGTGGCAAAGCTGAAGGCTTATATCGAGGAGACCCGGCAGTATGTGCTGCCTCTGCTGAAGAAGGCGAAGAGCGTATATCCGGAGGATGCGGACATGCTGTTCCTGCTGAAGTACCATATTGTCAGCGTGGTGGATTCCATCGAGGCTACCATCCGGGTTTTTGAAAATGAGACCGGGAAAGAGACTGTGTAAATATGGAACGGTATTTTGAAATCAACGAAAGGGGACACAATATCCGCTGCAAGCTGTACTGCAATGATCCCCGCGACATCCGAAAAATTGTAGTGTTCGGTCACGGTTTCGGCGGACACAAGGACAACGGCGCGGCGAAGACCTTTGCACTGCGGATGCTGTCCAAATACAGGGACACTGCCCTGGTGACCTTCAACTGGCCCAGCCATGGAGATGATGTGAAGAAAAAGATCTGCCTGACAGACTGCAGCGATTATCTGGAACTGGTGGTCGCACATCTGAAGCAGAAGTACCGGACGGAGGAACTGTATTCCTACGCCACCAGCTTCGGCGGCTATCTGACCCTGAAGTACATCTCCGAACAGGGCAATCCCTTCCGGAAAATCGCCCTGCGCTGTCCCGCGGTGAATATGTACGATGTGCTCACCCGGGCCATCATGGCTTCCGACGAACTGGAGAAGCTTCACAGAGGCAAGGAAGTTCCTGTGGGCTTTGACCGGAAGATCCTGGTGACTCCTCAGTTTCTGGAGGAACTCCGGGAAAAGGATATCCGGAACCGGGAGTATCTGGACTTTGCGGAGGATATTCTGATCCTCCACGGCACCGAGGATGAGATCGTACCCCTGGAAGCAGCTCAAAAATTCTGCGAGGAGCAGCTTATCGAATTTGTTCCCGTGGAAGGCGCGGATCACCGGTTCCGCAGCCAGAAGGCCATGGATCAGGCCATCAAGCTGATTCTGGAATTTTTCCGGAATCCTTAACGGAATCAACAGAAAAGCAGGCACGGGGAATTTCTCTGTGCCTGCTTTTATTCAGCGTGATTTTATCACGGAAAGCGCCCCGGATTCCCGATATAATGATGTCAAAGGAAAACAGAAAACAAGGAGGCGCTTACATGAATTACAGTGCATTGATCCAGAACAGAAAATCTTTCCGGGAGTTTACCGATGAGCAGGTTCCCTTTTCCGCATTGGCAGCCGTGGAGGAATATTACCGCAATTCCGTCCGCCGTCTGCTGCCCGAACTGAAGACCCACCTGTGCTTTTTCAGCACAGATGCCCGGGACGCACTGGAAGGCGCCGCCGGCTACAACCGGTTCCTGGTGGGCGCACCCCAGTATCTGGTGCTGCTGTCTGAAAAACATGACCTGGCATGTCTGAACGGCGGCTATGTGATGCAGGACCTTCTGCTGAAGCTGGCGGACCTGGAACTGGACAGCTGCTGGCTGACCTTTACCGACAGCGGGGAAATCAAGGAAGTTCTGGGCATCGACAGCTCCATGGATGTGGTGGCCATTGCTGCCTTCGGCTATGGCAAAAAGACAGTCAGGCGTCTGCGGCTGAATTTCCGCAGCATGTCTGATGTGGACATCAAGGCCAAGTACCGCTACATGGAGCCCAAGCGCAGCGTCAATGATCTGGCTTACGTGGATACCTGGGGCAACAGCCATAATCTGGACCGCTACATCGGTTTCTTTGACGATATGCTGTGGGAAGCTCTGTTTGCGGCCTCTCTGGCTCCCAGCTATCTGAACCGGCAGGCCTACGGCTTCCTGCTCCATGACGGCTGCGTCAGTCTGGTGAGCCGTCCCGACAGCTATAACACCAGAATCGACGGAGAACTGAGCCTGGGAATTGTCCTGCTGCACTTCACCGCGGTGGCAGAAAACTGGGCAGGCAAACTCAGCTGGGACTTCGGTGCATCTTCCGAGGGCCTGCAGATTCCTGCCGGCCATAAGCTGATCGCAACTGCGTCCCTGTAATATCCGATACCGCAAGAATCCGGCTTCTGCCGGATTCTTTTTTGTTTTTTGAACATTTATGCAATTTTTAGCCGGAAAAGGAGATCGATTTGTGATTTCTTCCATTGAATTTCCGATACTGGTGTGATACAATAAAGTGTCTAATTATGGGGTTCTATACCCTTTGGGTGCTTTTACGGCAGCACCCGGGGAATTTTGGAAAGATTACGGGTTGTTCCCGATGAAAAAAGAGCAGAAATCCATGGATTTCCGTCTCCTGGGAGAGAATAAGATGTATAAAAACGGAATCAAAAGAGTACTGGATGTTGCAATATCTTTGGCGGTGCTGATCGTTGGTGCCATTCCCATGCTGATTGTGGCCCTGCTGATCCGGCTGGAATCTCCCGGTCCGGCAATTTTCCGGCAGGAGCGCATCGGCAAGGACGGCAAGGTGTTTGAATTTCTGAAGTTCAGAAGCATGTGCCTGGGTGCGGAACATACCGGCACCGGTGTGTACTCTGACAGAAATGATACCCGGGTGACCCGTCTGGGCAGAATCCTCCGGGCTACCAGCATTGACGAACTGCCTCAGCTGATCAATATCCTGAAAGGCGACATGTCTCTGATCGGCCCCCGGCCCCCGCTGACCTACCATCCCTGGAACTACGAAGAATACACAGAAGAACAGAAGCGGATGTTTGCGGTCCGTCCCGGTATCACCGGCTGGGCCCAGATTCACGGCCGGAAGGCTGTGGAATGGCACCACCGGATCGAACTGAACGTCTGGTACGTGGACCATGTGTCCTTCTGGCTGGAT
>JAEIGA010002898.1_pt1 | contig 27052 bp, 26 predicted proteins | sample 9270691 | NCBI WGS metagenome assembly JAEIGA01 (sample SAMN17057246, study PRJNA624740) | gut metagenome | biome: biome; isolation source: fecal sample | host: Bos grunniens | place: China: Xizang | collected 2019 | reverse complement strand
TGGTGAAACAATCACTGCTTTCACCTTTTTATAGGCTAAAATCGATTCTAGTTTGTCAAACGAATAAACTTTAACTCCCATCAACTGAACGTGATTATTGTCATCATCTATAAACCCTACTAAATTATATTTGTTAGGTGTCATTTTCAACGATTTTGCAATAGCAACGCCAGCTTGCTTTGCTCCATAAATCATCACGTTTTTGTAAGGTCCTGACTCCAACTCCAAGCGTTCGAAAAGCAATTTCACAACCAATCGTACCGAAAACAAAAACACAAAATTCAGCAACGAAAACAATAAAATTTCTAATGTCAGAAAAAGAGGTGGAAACGACGGATTAAATTCATTGTAGATAACAGAAAGACCATGCACTAAAAACAACGATGCCATTGTAAACACCACCGACAAGAGCAACTTCAAAGCATCTATATATGCCGAATAACGCAAAATACCCGAATATGTGCGAAAACAAATAAAGCTTATTACTTGCACCAACATCACTATCAGCAAATCGGGGAAAAGCCCAATAGATTGATAATTCAATGAAAATAAGCTTATAAAATTCACCGAAAACGGTCTTAAACACAAATAATAGACTAAAAAGAATGAAAATAGCGTAATGAATAAATCTATTACCAATACGCCCCAGCGAGGTAGATATTTCCAACTCCTGACGCTTTCTATTAAATGACTTAAATTTCCTTTCATATATTTGTATGCATACGCTTTATCTTGCAAAAATAGGAAAACTTTTCGAAGGTATAGCCCAAAATACGCACAATATTATGCGAAGAATTATAGAAGAAAAAAAGTCGCATTATCTATAAAAAATATAACTTTGTTTAATAAACCAAATAAATGTTTCAATTATGGATAAAAAACAAAAAGACACCTTAAGGATAATCGCAGCCATCTGCTTTATCGTAGGTATGTTTATACTTTTTATGGTTACTACAACAATGTTTTTCAAATAGTTTATTTCAAAAAAAATGGCTACAGAATTTACTTGCATTACTCGAAAAATAGAAGTACATCTACATCGTCACGGCGATAGCGAAGAAGCTATTGCACGTTATAAAAACGAATGGGACATGTGGGATGAGATAAATAACAATCTATATAAGGCGGCAAACCGCATTGTTTCGCATTGCTTTTTCAATGATGCATATGAGTATAGACTAAAAATGCATTCCCCTCGTTTCCAAGAAATTGAGAAATTATTACGCTACACCAAACGAAATAATTTATCCGATAACGACATCAAACAACTCAAAGAAGAGCGAAAAAATTTATTTGCTGATTTCAAAAAACAACGATTAGCTTTTCTACAAGGCAATAGTGGCATAGGGTCGGAACAAAACTCTACTTATAAGGTCATAAGTAACGAATTTTTAGACACTATCCCTTCCCAAATTCTAACTAACCTCAACCAAAACATATCTTCAACATATAGAGAATATACACAAGATATTGAACGAGGTATTAGAACGATTCCAAACTTCAAGAAAGGCATTCCTGTACCTTTTTCAATAAAAAAAGGAGGAGATTTAATGCTAAAAAAGCGTAATGATGGTTCGATTTACATTCGTTTTCCTAAAGGCTTGGAATGGGATTTGAATTTTGGGAGAGATAGAAGTAATAATCGTGAAATTGTTGAGCGTATTTTAAACGGACAATACGATGTCGGCAACTCTTCAATCCAAGAAACCAAAAACAAGAAAAGGTTTGTACTTTTGGTTGTAAAAATTCCAAAAGAGAACCAAAAACTTGACACAAATAGAATCGTTGGGATAGATTTAGGCATTAACACTCCACTCTATGCGGCACTAAACGACAACGAGTATGGAGGTTTTAGCATTGGCTCACGAGACCAATTCTTAAAAATGCGTATGCGTATGGCCGCACAAAAACGAGAACTTCAACGTAATCTACGCCACACTACCAATGGTGGACACGGTAGGAATCAGAAATTGCAAGCTTTCAAGCGATTGCAAGACAAGGAGAAAAATTGGGTACGCTTGCAAAACCATATTTTTAGCAAATCAATTATAGAGTATGCCCTAAAAAATAAAGCAGGCGTAATTCAGATGGAACGACTCACAGGATTTGGTCGTGACAAAAACGATGAAGTGAATGAGGACTACAAGTTCATTCTTCGTTATTGGTCGTTCTTTGAATTGCAGACAATGATTGAGTACAAGGCCAATGCTGCGGGAATCGAAGTAAGATACATTGACCCTTATCACACAAGCCAGACTTGCAGTTTTTGTGGACATTACGAAAAAGGACAACGCATCAACCAACAAACATTTATTTGTAAAAATCCTGATTGCACAAAAGGGAAAGGCAAGCAAGAAAAAGATGGCACATACAAAGGCATTAACGCCGACTGGAATGCAGCACGAAACATTGCTTTGAGCAAAAAAGTTGTCGATAGAAAGAAAAAATAGGCTATCTTTGCCCTATACATACAGAGATCTTTGAAATTTTAGATATGATTTTTTATTCCCTTTTTGGGAAGGGCGTGTTGGAACGCCTTAGTTTGAGGTTTGAATTAAAAAAAATTGTAGCAACAATGGTTTCTACAATATTCAAGCACTCAAAAAATTCATTTATTTTTTTATATAATCGTTGGACTTCAACAACTTATACCATACATGCTGTAAAAGCATTTACTTTTAAATGAATATCCAACGTTCTCTCTCTTGCTCCTCTGTCATACTTGGCTGTAAAAGCATTTACTTTTAAATGAATATCCAACGCTTTCGTACCAAAACAAATAAATACCTGTGCTGTAAAAGCATTTACTTTTAAATGAAGCTAATATTTCTTTAAAAATTCATATCTATTATTTTATATAAAAAAGGCATTTAATCGGATTGACTAAATGCCTTTTTATTTTTTCGTAAAATTGCGTTATTTCTTTGTACGCATACTTGCACAAACAAAATAAGCAATCAACAACAAATAAGCTACCACACCACAAATAGCAGCACTGCTGCTTTCCGCCCACTGTGGCATATATAGGTCTACATCGGCAAACTTAAGTGCGGCACTCACCACCCCCATCAAAGCTCCACCGGCAATCAAACCTGATGCTATGAGCGTACCTTTTTCTTGGCGAGCATTATTCAATTCAGCATCTTTTGTTCGCGACGATACATACCAGCTAATCAATCCACCCACCACAAGCGGCGTATTCAACGACAATGGTATAAACATACCCAAAGCAAAAGCTAACACAGGAACGCCAAGCAAATTGAGCAACAATGCCAACACCGCACCTACGCCATAAAGCAACCAAGGAGCACCTTGCCCCATCATAAGCGGCTCTATCACTGCAGCCATTGCATTTGCTTGAGGAGCTACAAGTGCATTATCGCCTGTAAAGCCATACGTTTTATTCAAAATGATAATAACACCACCAACAGTAGCTGCCGAAACTAACGTACCAAGGAATTTCCAAGTTTCTTGTTTTGCAGGTGTATTTCCTATCCAATAACCTATTTTTAGGTCGGTAACAAAACCTCCTGCCATCGACAACGCCGTACAAACAACGCCACCAATTACCATAGCAGCCACCATTCCGCTTGTACCCTTCAAACCAACAGCCACCAATATTACCGAAGCAATAATGAGCGTCATTAGCGTCATACCCGACACAGGATTCGAGCCTACTATAGCAATAGCATTTGCAGCAACCGTAGTAAACAAAAAGGCAATAACAGCCACCACAAGAAATGCTATAAGCGATTGGAACAAATTATTTATCACCCCAAAATAGAAAAACAAGAATGTAATGATAAGAGCTGCAACAATTGCCAACACCACAAACTTCATCGACAAATCACGCTCTGTGCGAGGAAGTGCTTGTGCCACAGCCTTTCCTTTGCTTCCAAGTTCCTTACTCGCCAAACCAACAGCACCTTTTATCACACCCCACGATTTTACAATTCCAATAACACCAGCCATAGCAATAGCACCAATACCAATATAGCGTGCATAGTTAGCAAAAATCCAATCAGGATCCATTTGACTCAACATTACAGAGTCTTGCGTTGTCATTCCAAGCAAAGGAACTATAAACCACCATACAAACAACGAACCTGCACAAATAATTAAACTATACTTTAACCCAACTATATACCCAAGACCGAGAACAGCCGCACCAGTATTGATAGAAAAAGTCAATTTTGCTTTTTGGGCTATCGTTTCGCCCCATGGAATTATACGCGAGGTAAGTGTTTCGCTCCACGCACCAAAAGTTGCCACTACAAAATCGTACAAACCGCCAATGGCCGCAGCCCAAATAAGCGGTTTCGCTTGACTTCCACCTTGTTCGCCAGAGACAAGCACCTGCGTTGTGGCCGTAGCTTCCGGAAACGGATATTTTCCGTGCATATCGCTCACAAAGTATTTACGAAATGGAATTAAAAACAAAATACCCAAAATTCCACCTAACAAAGAACTCAAAAATACTTGCATAAAACTAACCGTTATCTCTGGGTATTTAGCTTGCAAAATATAAAGAGCTGGTAACGTAAAAATAGCACCTGCTACAATAACTCCGGAACTTGCTCCTATCGACTGAATAATAACATTTTCGCCAAGAGCATTTTTTCTACGCGTCGCACTCGAAATTCCAACAGCAATAATCGCAATAGGAATAGCAGCTTCAAACACTTGACCAACCTTTAACCCCAAATATGCAGCAGCAGCCGAAAACAAAACGGCCATTACAATCCCACATACTACCGAATAAAAACTAATTTCAGGCACACATTTGTTTGGTGGCAAAATGGGATTATACTTTTCGCCATCTTTCAACTCACGAGTCGCATTTTCTGGCAACCCAACCTTATTTTTATTATCTTCCATATACTATTATTTTACAGGAGCATTAGCCAATGTTGCCACTAAAAATTTCCAAAATTTTTCAACACTTTCAATATTTACTTTTTCGTTTGGTGTGTGGGGATGACGAATTGTAGGTCCAAAAGAAATCATATCCATTTCTGGCACTTTTGGGCCAATAATACCACATTCCAAACCTGCATGAACAACTTTCACTTCAGGATTCTTTCCAAATTCTTTTTGATAAACTTCTTGCATTGTTTTTAGAATCTGCGAATTCACATTAGGATTCCATCCCGAATAACTTCCAGTAAATTCGATTTTTGCTCCTGCCAAAGCAAATACACTCTCTATCATTGATGCCAACTCGTCTTTTTTGCTATCAACAGAGCTACGCAACAAACAAGCAACCTCAACAGTAACACCGGTTGATTTTACAATAGAAAGATTATTCGAAGTTTCAACCGTATCAGGTATTTCTGGAATAAAACGGAATACTCCGTTAGGACAAGCTGTAACCGCATTAACCAAATCATCTTGAATTTCTTCAGGAATCAAACCTGATGGCAAATCAACCTCACGTATAGAGAAAACGATTTCATTTTCAATTGCACGGTACTCCTCATTGAATAAATCTTCGTATTCTTGCACCAAAATTTCTAAATCACCGTATGTATCAGCTGGGATTGTCAACACTGCACAAGCTTCTCGTGGTATCGCATTTCGCATATTTCCACCTTCTACACTAGCCAAACGTGCCTCATATTGCATTATAGCTTCTTTCAAAAATCTAAACATTAATTTATTAGCATTGGCACGTCCTTCATTTATTTCCAAGCCCGAATGCCCTCCTCGCAATCCCGACAAAGAAACTTCTACGGCAACATCTCCCTCGGGAACTGATACTTCATTGTAACGAAATATAGCATTTGCATCTACACCTCCTGCACAACCTACATACAATTCACCTTCATCTTCAGAATCCATATTTAACAGAATATCTCCACTCAAAAAGTCATCAGTAAGACCATTAGCCCCAACCATGCCAGTTTCTTCATCTACTGTAAAAAACGCCTCAATAGGGCCATGTTGTAAATCTTTTGACTCCAAAATAGCCAACGCTGCAGCTACTCCAATTCCATTATCTGCCCCTAAAGTAGTTCCTGAAGCACGCACCCAATCACCATCAACTACAGGTTGCAAAGCATCTTTCAAAAAATCATGCTCTACATCACCATTTTTTTGTGGCACCATATCCATATGAGCTTGCAAAACAATAGTTTGTCTATTTTCAAAACCTTTAACTGCGGGCTTCTTTATCAAAATATTCCCTACTTTATCAACTTTTATTTCAAGTTGATGCTCACTAGCAAACGATTTCAAAAAATCGGAAATTTGTGCCATGTATCCAGATGGATGAGGAATCTGTGTTAATTTGTAGAAATTCTTCCACAACGATGCGGGTTGTAATGTTTCGATACTCATATTTTTTTCTTTATACGTTAATATATGGCAAAAATAGTAAAATTTAGACAAAAACGCCTTACTATCTTTATAATCCACATTGAGAAAGAATTCAATTCTTAAACAAAATAACTACCTTTGTAAATATTTCAATAGTTAAATGAAAGTTGCCATTATAAAATACAATGCAGGTAATGTTTGTTCCATCTACAATGCGATAAACAGACTCGGCATTGAACCAATTATAACCGACCATTCAGAGCAAATTCTTACAGCTGACAAAATCATTTTCCCAGGTGTTGGCGAAGCATCGTCTGCTATGCAATACCTCAAACAACATAATCTAGACTCTGTCATCAAAGACCTCAAACAACCTCTTTTAGGTATTTGTCTAGGAATGCAACTTTTATGTCGATTTTCCGAAGAAAATAATACTCCTTGTTTAGGCATTTTCAACCAAGACATTAAAAAATTTACATCGAGCAACAAAATTCCACAAATAGGCTGGAATTCTATAGATACCCTATCTTCCGAACTTTTTAAAGGTATAAACAACAACGAATACGTATATTTTGTACATAGTTATTACGCAGAAATTTCAGAAAACACAATAGCCGCAACCGATTATGGCATAAAGTATAGCTCCGCACTACAAAAAGGAAATTTTTACGCAACACAGTTTCATCCTGAAAAATCGGGATTCATAGGGTCAAAAATTATCGAAAATTTTATCAATCTATAAAATGCTTACCAAACGAATCATTCCTTGTTTAGATGTAAAAGATGGCAAAACTGTAAAAGGCATCAATTTCAAAGAAATAAAAGATGTAGGAGACCCTGTCGAATTAGGTAAGTTATACGCAGAATTTGGCGCCGACGAACTTGTTTTTCTTGACATAACCGCAACACACGAAAAACGGAAAACACTATCAACCTTAGTGGAAAGAATAGCAAAAAACATCAACATTCCTTTCACTGTTGGAGGAGGAATATCATCTATTGATGACGTATCCATACTTCTTCAAAGTGGAGCTGATAAAATTTCTATAAATTCGGCTGCTGTACGCAATCCACAGTTAATTACAAACCTTGCAAATCGTTTTGGTTCTCAATGTGTTGTTCTAGCTATTGATACAAAATTTGATAACAACGATTGGTATGTTTACCTTAACGGCGGACGAATAAAAACAAATATAAAAGCATACAATTGGGCAAAAGAAGCTACCGAAAAAGGTGCAGGAGAAATTCTATTAACATCGATGAACCACGATGGCACCAAGCAAGGCTTTGCCATTGATATCACAAAAAAAATATCAACTAATGTAAATGTTCCCGTAATAGCAAGTGGAGGTGCTGGAACTATGGAACATTTTTACGATGTTTTTACAGACGGAAATGCTGATGCCGCTTTAGCAGCAAGCATTTTCCACTATAAAGAAATAGGAATTCCTCAACTAAAAGAATTCCTAAAACAACGCAATATTTCTATTCGAATTTAGATTCTATCTAAAACGATTTTTATCAAACACTCTATTGAGCCCTTATATTCCGTATTCATATTTTTATGAACACGACCTGCAATTATAGAGCAAACCGTCATTGCCCTATGCCCAAGAGCCGCACCCAAACCTGCCAACGCCGAACTTTCCATTTCAAAATTTGTAATCATTTCATTGCCATAACGAAACGAACGAATCTTCTCATTCAAATCACTATCATTCGGTTTCAAACGCACATAACGTCCTTGAGGACCATAAAAACCAGGTGCCGAAATCGTAACACCTTGAATCATGTCAAAACCTATACGTTGCACCAACTCTTTATTAGCTGCAACCACATAAGGAGCCGGCAAACGTTTATTCCATTGGGTATAATCACAAAAAGCATTCTCAAATTCTATATCAAACAAATCCTCTGGAACAGAATAATAATTTAACAATCCATCAAAACCTATAGAGCGACTAGACACAACATAACTACCTATCGGACAATGTTCTTGTAAGCCACCCGATGTTCCTATCCGAACTAAATCGAGAGATTTAAGATTTTTCTTTTCTGTACGACTATCTAAATCAACATTAACCAAAGCATCTAATTCAGTAACAACAATATCAATATTATCTGTACCTATTCCATGAGAAATACAAGTTATTCGTTTCCCCTTATAAATACCTGTTATAGTACGAAATTCTCTATTTTGTATTTCATACTCTATAGCATCAAAATTTGAAGCAACCAACAAAACTCGGTCCGGATCACCAACCAACACAACCTTATCGGCCAAATGCTCTGGCTTTAAATGTAAATGAAAAATACTTCCATCCTTATTTACTATCAGTTCTGATTCAGAAATTCTTCTCATAAACCTTTTATTTAATTAACACAATAAAGTCCTTGTAAAACTATAAAATTATTTTTGTACTCATACATTTATAGCATAAAAAAATGCGATTTTAAAAAATCGCATTTTTTTATTAGTCTTATTTATGTCTTTATTACTTTATTTTAAAGGTACACACATCCTCTTGACCTTCGGTAGCTTGAGGAGCTGAAACTGTAAGAACAGCTTGCTCTCCAGATTTATTCGAATAGCAATAAACTTTACCATTCGCCACACCGAATAATTCAGGATTAGAGGATGAGAATGTTACATTTTTATCACTTGCAAAAGAAGGAACATAAACTATCAATTTATAAACATCTTCACTTGTATTTCCATACATTTTATGCGAACCTGCCGTCCAAACAACACGTTCTAATGGTTCAGTTTTAACGTTCCATGTATATTTAATTGTAAGTTCTTCTGGGTGATTTTGTTTCATACGTCCATAAATTTTACCAGAACCTTCAGCAATAGCTGTTATAGTATCACCTTTAATATCAAATACATCTGGACGATCTGTTGTCCAAATCATTTCTGTAAATGATGCATCAAGAGGTTCAATAGTCGATTGCATCACTGCACGGTCATTCAAAAACAAAGTATCTGTATTTTCAATACTTCCTTCTACCACCTTCAAAGCTCCATTTTCAGTAACTGTAGAGTCTTGCCCATCAGCACCTTTCAAAGGACCGATTTTGCTATAATCAGAGAATGAATTTGCAGCGATATCAATAGCGATTTTTGTAACTTGTATTGTATCTACATACACTTTCAACGATGCTTTTTTCAAATTACCATCTTTTTCAGAACCTATTTGAGCATAAACCTCTGCAACACCTTTTCCCACACCTGTAAGCACACCATCAGCAGAAACAGTAACAACAGCTGAATCACTTGTAGAATAATTTACAAACATCCATTCTGCATATACAGGTTCTTGGATAACTGATGTTACCTTTGTATTATTTACTCCGACAAAAACGCCATCAGTTCCTATTCCATATTTTGTAAGAATAGCTTCTTCTTCTGGCACCCAACCAAAATATATATCTTCGATAGGAAGATTTGTTTTTTCTTTGCAAGAGAAAAATGCAAACACTGATAATACTACAACAGAAATTAAATATACCTTTTTCATTTTCTAAATTTTATTTATAAAACGTAGCAAAAGTAAAAAATATATTTTAAAACAACACAATTTTCTTTATCAATATTTACATTTTTTTGGCAAGAAAGGCTAAATAACTACTTTTGTAAGAAAAAAGAGATATGCAACCTTTAGCAGAACGATTACGTCCTAAAAATATCAATGAATACGTTGGACAAGAACACCTTGTAGGAGAAAACGCCATTCTTCGAAAAGTGATAGAGAGCAACAACCTTCACTCTTTTATACTTTGGGGACCTCCAGGTGTTGGAAAAACTACTTTAGCAAAAATAATAGCAAATGGGCAAGAACGACCTTTTTTTACATTAAATGCTGTAACTGCTGGAGTGAAAGACGTTCGTGAGATAATCGAAAAGGCAAAAAAAACACAATTTTTCAACTCCTTAGCTCCAATTCTTTTTATTGACGAAATTCATCGATTTAACAAATCACAGCAAGATTCTCTTTTAAATGCTATCGAAAACGGAACTTTTATTTTAATAGGAGCAACAACAGAAAACCCGTCTTTCGAAATAATAACACCCCTATTATCAAGATGTCAAATATACGTTTTAAAGCCTCTTGATAAAGATGATTTATTAAAACTAGCAACAAAAGCAATTTCTACAGATTCTGAACTAAAAAAGAGAAATATCTCCATAGAAGAAAACGAAGCATTATTACGATATTCAGGAGGAGATGCGAGAAAACTTCTCAACATATTAGAAATTATATGTTCAGAGTCTAGCAATGATATAAAAATAACAAACGACCTAGTAACAAAACGTTTACAACAAAACATCTCTGAATACGACAAAAATGGAGAGAAACATTATGATATAGTGTCAGCTTTCATAAAATCGATACGAGGAAGCGACCCTAATGCCGCAATTTACTGGCTTGCTAGAATGATAGAAGGGGGAGAAGACCCCAAATTTATTGCTCGACGTCTAGTTATTTCAGCTTCTGAAGACATTGGACTAGCCAACCCCAATGCCCTATTAATTGCTAATGCATGCTTCGACGCTTTACAAAAAATTGGATGGCCCGAAGGGCGAATAATTCTTGCAGAAGCAACCATCTACTTAGCTGCATCACAAAAAAGCAACTCTGCATATTTAGCCATCAACAATGCCATAGATATAGTAAAAGAAACAGGAGATCTTTCTGTACCATTACATTTACGAAACGCTCCTACAAAATTAATGCAAGAGCTAGGTTATGGAAAAAATTATAAATACGCTCACAATTACAAAAATCATTTTGTAAAGCAAGATTTTCTACCCGAACAGATAAAGGATAAAACTATTTGGTGCCCACAAGGTAACCCTCAAGAAAAAAAATTGAGTGATTGGCTAGATTTTTTATGGAATGACAACTCTAGAAAGTAAATTCTCCGCCATCCGTTGCAAGAGACGTATTTTCAAAAATAGTTTTAGCCTCATCTAGAAGTCCGTCAATTGTCTTATAGCGGCTTGAGAAATGACCTAATATCAACTTCCCAACATTAGCCTTTAAAGCAATAGTTGCAGCTTGTGATGCGGTCGTATGAAACGTATCTTTTGCTCGCTGAGCATCCTTATCCATAAATGTCGCCTCATGATACAAACAATCAGCATTTTCTATCAAAGGGATTAGCTTTTCCGAATAAATAGTATCCGAACAATAAACATACATTCGAGATTTATCTGCGGGCAATGTCAACTTTGCATTTGGGACAACCACTCCACGCTCATCTACAAAATCAGCTCCTAACTTAATCGATTTCATCGCAGAAATTGGAACAGAGAAAGCATCTAACATTGCTCTATTCAGATGTAACTCCTTCTCTTTTTCCTTAAAAATAAAGCCACATGTTGGCACTCTATGTTTCAATGGCAAAGTGGATACTGTCAAAGTTTTATCTTCATAAATTACTTCAGGACAATACGGAGAAAACGGATAAAAAACAACTTCAAAATTTCGATCTTTACAGAAAAAATCTATTTGTGGGCGAAGTAATTCCTCCAACCCTGGAGGCGAATATATCTCAAGATTATTACTCCTTCCGAGCATTGCAAACGAGGAAATCAAACCTAGCAAGCCTAAACAATGATCTCCATGTAAATGAGAAATAAAAACTTGATGTAAACGTGAAGTTCTCCCAACACATTGCCACAAACGAATCTGTGTACCCTCGCCACAATCTATTAAATATTGCTTTCCTGCAACTTCTAATAATTGGGAAGAATGAAATCGATTTTTATTAGGGAGAGCCGATCCCGAACCTAATATTTTTAAACGTATAGGATCCAACAATGCTAAATTATTATTGCTTTTGACGCAATACCCAAGTATCTTTTGGCAACGTTTCCGACAAATCTTTTATAGCGACTTTAGCCGATTCATAATCATCAAACGACAATAATATAACACGATACATTCCTTGTTCATTTATTACTAAGGTAGGAGAATATGCAGGTGCAAATACTTGTTGACATTTTTTTGCATTATCCTTGTTTTTAAAGCTTCCAACCACCACATGATATTTCATCGCCATCAACTTTGTATTTTCTTCTCCTTCAGCTAAAGATATTTTTTCCTCGGAAACTCTAATTTTAGGTTCTTCAGCAACCTCCACTTTTTTTTCTGCTTCTACACGTATGGTATCCTTTAACATTATAGTATCACGCAAAACTATTGTATCATGCTTAACTATATATACTGTATCAGTTTTTACAACAACTTTTTCTATCACACGAGGCTCTGGAACTGGATAATAAGCTCCCTGTTTTGATGCACACCCAACTAACAATAACAATGAAATAATAACTACTACAATATTCGTTTTCATAATTTTTTAACTTTTTAAAGTATCATTACAAATGTAAAACTTTTTCTACTAAATAAAAAAAGAAAGATTTCTCTTTCTTTTTTTACCGTGTCATTCTGCGGAAGCGGGGGGATTCGAACCCCCGGTACGGTTACCCGCACGTCAGTTTAGCAAACTGGTGGTTTCAGCCACTCACCCACACTTCCTTTTTTGATTTCTTTAAAAATCGACTGCAAAATTAAACAAGATTATGATATTCTCAAACAAAAAAATGTTTTTATGCAAAATTTAATTCTAATTTTGTTTCAAAAATCATAAAATCATGAAAAAAAGCCACTACAGACATAGTTATAAACACAAACATACATCTAACAAAAAAAGAAGAATTATCATTGCTTTTGTTGGATTTCTAACTCTCATCATCCTTTTTTTAGGGTACCAATACTATACTTATTATCTGCCAAACTTTGAAACAAAACAACAATCGGAATATATCTACATTGATGCGAGCACAACTTTTGATGAAATAATTTCACAACTAGAAGAAAAAAAACTCATCAAAAACAAACACTCCTTTAAACGCTGGGCTAAGCTAAAAAAATACACACAAAACATAAAAACGGGTCGCTACGAAATAAAAAACGAGATGAGCAACAAAGATTTAATAAACAACCTCTCTCGAAAAATCCAAGCTCCAGTAAAATTAAAACTAAACAACATCCGCACAAAAGAGCAACTTTGCAAAAAACTCGACAATCAACTTATGGCAGATTCGGTTGATTTTATGAATATGCTAAACGACAATAACTTATTATTAGAATACAATGTAAAAAAAGAAGAAATTATTGCTTTTTTCATACCTAACACTTATGAAGTTTATTGGGATATAAAACCTAACGATTTGTTAAAAAGAATGAATTTTGAGTTTAAGAAATTTTGGAACGAAAAACGACTTGCGAAAGCCGATTCAATAAAACTTTCACCTATCGAGGTTATGACTTTAGCTTCAATCGTTGAAGAAGAAACAAATCTCGCAAAAGACAAACCTATAATTGCAGGGCTATACCTAAACCGATTACGAATAAAAATGCCTCTACAAGCCTGCCCTACTGCAAAATATGCGGTTGGCGATTTTTCTCTACGAAGAGTTTTATACGAGCACACACAAGTAAACTCTCCTTACAACACTTACAAAAACATAGGATTACCTCCTGGTCCTATACGCACCCCTTCCATTGAAAGCATCGACGCCGTACTCAATTATAAAAAAAGTACCTATTTATATATGTGTGCAAAAGAAACATTCAATGGAGAGCACAACTTTGCCTCTACCTACGCAGAACACGTTAGAAACGCCCAAAAATATCAAGCAGCTTTTAAGAAAAGAAAAAAATAATTCGCAAATATTTGGAAAAAAGCAAAAATCGCTTTATCTTTGCACTTGTAAACATCGCGGGATGGAGCAGTGGTAGCTCATCGGGCTCATAACCCGAGGGTCGTAGGTTCGAGTCCTACTCCCGCAACTAAGCAAAAGAGCCGAATCAAAATCGGTTCTTTTTTAATTTATGGCACAACGTTATTTTCTTTATCTCGCTTATAATGGAACAAAATATCATGGTTGGCAAGTTCAACCTAATGGGAATTCCATTCAAGAAGAACTCACAAAAGCATTAAGTACAATTTTAAGAGTTGAAACCCCTATTGTTGGTGCGGGAAGAACTGACGCCGGAGTTCACGCAAAAAAAATGATTGCTCATTTTGATGCTGAAATCAATTGTGATAATAATTTCATAAAGAAACTCAACGGTTTTTTACCAAACGACATTGTTATTCTTGACATAAGAAAAACAATGGTAAATGCTCATGCACGTTTCGATGCGTTGCAACGACAATACGAATATCACGTTTATACAGAAAAAAATCCATTTTTTGAGCAATTTGCACATAGGATTCCAAGCAACACAAATTTTGAAAAAATGAATTTTGTAGCAAGACACCTATTCGAATACACCGACTTCACAAGTTTCAGCAAATTGCATACCGACACAAAAACTAATTTATGCAATGTAACTCGTGCCGAATGGAAATACGACGGCGAAAAATGGATTTTCACAATAGAAGCTAACAGATTTCTACGAAATATGGTAAGAGCTATTGTTGGCACCTTGCTCAATGTTGGACGAGGCACTATCTCCGAAAAAGAATTTTGTGAAATAATAGAGAAAAAAGACCGCTGTGCTGCTTCAGCTTCTGCTCCCGCAAAAGGTCTTTTCTTAACCGACGTTATTTACCCCGAAACTATTTTTATTTAAAAATCTAATTACGTTTTTTTGTCTGTTGGACGATTCAAAGAGTTTTATAATATTTAAAATAAACCAAATTATGAAAGAGGGAAACAAAGACACAGACGGAATAATTATTGAAGTTATAAACGGTAAAGAAGAGATACTTTATACAAACGAATATGTTTTTAACGAAATAAGAAAACTTATAAAAGAAAATTATGGTAAATTGGAGCGAAACAGCAAAAAATGATTTATAAAGATATTTAACAATACTATGCTTAAAACAATTTTCAACCCTTACTCCATCACTATTTTGATGTTGATATGTTCAAATGTATTCATGACATTTGCTTGGTACGGACACTTGCGTAACATGGCCAGCAAAGCATGGTGGATTGCCGCTCTTGCAAGCTGGGGTATAGCCCTACTCGAATACATGATAATGGTACCTGCCAATCGCATTGGATTCACCGTTTTCACTCTTCCCCAGCTAAAAATTATTCAAGAGGTCATCACCCTATCCGTCTTTATCCCATTTTCTATATTTTTCATGCATCAACCATTTAAATGGGACTATGTTTGGGCTATGGTCTGCTTACTTGGTGCAGTTTATTTTATGTTTAGAAGTTGATTTGATTACTAGTTCTACCAACAATCAAAATACTTGCTTCATAAAGCAACATTATAGGACAAGTTACCAATAGCAAAGTAAAAATATCCGCAGTGGTTTAATTACTACGGATAACTAACTAAATCTTCTATACTTAAATAAAAATATTATCTAAATCTCGAATAATATTGATTAACTTGACTTCGTGCAATACCCATATCTAATTGAGATTTAACAGCTCCTAAACAATCATCAAAACTATATTGTGCTTCAGCAGCTGGAAATAATTTAATAGTTGCATCATAAGTTTCTGCAACAAGATGTTCAATCCAATCTTCTGGAAGAATACCGCCAGACTCTTGTTTAAAATGCAAGCAGATATCCATCGCATAAATTTGACACTCATCAATCACATTACGAAGGAATATTTGTTTGCCTTCTAATAAGAAGTGATTATTAAAATTGTTAGCCAAATCTGTGGTAAAGCTTTCCACGTAATTGGGTTTCCCTATCGAAAAAGATCTATTCGTCATTTTTGTCATTTCATTTTATTAGTTTTACATAAATTATCCTATATAAACTTTTACTATTTTTGGAAAATCGGACAAATCAAATTTAGAAATAGGAAGGCCAAAAATTTTTCCTGAAGCCTTCATCGCAGGATACTCATCTTTTGCTTTTTGACCAAAACAAGATACTGCACTTATATTTCCTGTTTGATCTGTATGAAACTCATATCCGAAAATAAGCATGTCGTTTCTATCATAAGCGAGAATAGAAGTTGTAGAACACAACTCTTCTTTTTCCACATATCCTCCATAATATTGAGGCATAAAATTTTGCATTTGAGAATACAAATTATTAATAATAAGATTTGCAAGCGGGCTATAATCCATTTCGTATAAAATTTAAAAGTTAAACATTTAATTTATTTTGAATCAAAACATACTATCTTGATGATTAGAGATATATTGAATTTCAACTCCCATATCGTCTCGGAAAACAGATAGGCGTTTAATAGTTCCATTATCAGGCCAACACTCCAACTCAAAACGATAATCAGGATCTTCTCCTACATAATATAGCGTAAATCCTACTTGTTTAACCAAACGAGCTCTTTTTGCAGATAATGTTGGCATAATAGTGATAACTACATTATTCCCAGTAAAATCATATTGCAAATTTGCACGACGAGGGACAAAGTCGTGAGATACCACCTTTTCGCGTTCAATGCGTTTATGGCTGTTGAAAACATGTGTAATAAGTGACATAATTTTTAATATACTTTTAAGTTTGTAATTACTTGTTTCAATGACTTGATTTCTTCAATAATTTGTTCTAGTTCTTTAAAGGTATAATATCTTTCACCGATATAAGCAAATGTCTGAAAATCTGTTTCTATAAACCCATCTGCTTTCGTCCAAACAGGTAACCATTGACCCTCAATTTGTTTCTCAACTCTAATAATTCTGTTAATATCCTCTAATAAAATTTGACTATTATGTTTTTTACAACTCTCTGTACTCATATCAATACGGCGATAGGTATTATCTTTCCAATAGAAATATACAGAACTTCCATTACAATCAAAAGTAGCACTATACTCACCAGCTTCATATAGCCAATAAACTTTACAGCCTTCATTCCTACGTAAGAATTGATACAACTCATTTTTGTTCAATTCCATTTCAAAATCCTTTTTCATATCTTTGTTACATAAACCTTTGCAAATCTCTATCTAAATCTTCAAAAATACTTGAGCTATCAATTTGTTCGATCCAAATACACAAATGACCACTACCTTCAACCAATTCAAACTCTGAATCTGTATTACAAATTATTCTAGGATTCTTATAAAGTTCCCTATATGCAGAAACGTTTTGTTTTAATACCCTTACAGCATCATCATAAGTATTTGCTGTTTCTGAACTTAATAATTCATCTCTTAATACATTGATTTTATAAATTATCATTTTATCCACACTTGTCTGTGTCGTGTGCAATCTTTGATTACCGAACCTACTCATTTTAGGATTTTCGGTTTACTCCATTGTTATCCAAAGATAGAGAACAGCAAATAATCTATCTACAAAAAGTACTATCCAAATCAGATACAAATATGTATCTAATTTGGATAATTTAAGAATGATTTTCTTGAAAGAAATCGGCAAAAAAGTTGTAGTTCATTACGCACGAAATACGCAAAAGTAAAGAAACGTCGATGGTTGATTTTTGAAAGATTTTGTACATGTAATTCCGTGTGCAAGGAATCTGCCGAGCAAGCCACGTCACGCTGCGTCCTTGTTCGTGCAGTTTGCTACGAATAAGCTGACCGATATGTAAATTTTCTTTAGGCGTTAACATAAAAAAAGCGGAACCATTCGTTTTGTTTGCTTATTCAACCCCGTCAGCCGACCAAAGCATTGCAGATAAATAAGCACAAAATAGTTCACGCCCAAAGACGGAACCTTCTGTCTGCTTATTCTCATCTGCATTATAAAATTGGTCGTTTACGGAGCCGAGAATAAGAGCATAAAGCTCAAATTATATGTTTTTGTTTAATTATTTATTTCTATTATAATTCTATTTATCAATAATTTTAAAACTATTTCAACTCTAAACAAACTACATTTTCTACATGATGCGTATGAGGGAACATATCTACCGGTTGCACTGCCGTAACACGATATTTACAATCGAGCAACGCCAAATCGCGTGCTTGCGTAGCAGGATTACAACTTACATACACAATGCGTCGTGGTGCAGCGTTGAGAATTACATTTACCACATCTTCGTGCATACCTGCACGTGGGGGGTCAGTAATAATAACATCAGGGCGACCATATTCTTCCACAAAACTTTCGGTAAGAATATCTTTCATATCACCTGCAAAAAAAAGTGTATTCTCTATCGCGTTTAGCGAAGCGTTCACTTTGGCATCTTCTATAGCTTCAGGGACATACTCTATTCCAATTACTTTTTTCGCTTTTTTAGCCACAAAATTGGCAATCGTACCTGTACCTGTATACAAATCATAAACATGCTCATTACCCGTTAAGTTTGCAAAGTTACGAACTACTTTATACAACTCGTATGCTTGCTCAGAATTGGTTTGATAAAACGATTTTGGCCCAATTTTAAAACGCAAATCCTCCATTTGTTCGTAAATACAATCGTTACCTTTAAACAAACGAACCTCTTGGTCGGTTATCGTATCATTTGCTTTCGAATTAATTACATACAAAAGAGAAGTTATTTCGGGAAACATTTCGGCTATATGGTTCAGTAAAGCCACACGTACAGCCTTATCTTCTTTGTAGAACACCATTACAAGCATCAACTCGCCTGTAGATGTGGTACGCACCATCATTGTACGTAAAAAACCGCTTTGATTTCGCAAATCGAAAAACTCCAATCGATGTTTTTTTGCATAATGGCGTATTTCGTTTCGTAAACGATTGTTTATATCGTCTTGCAATAAACATTGCTCTATATCTAATACCTTGTCAAAAGCATTAGGAATATGAAATCCCACAGCATCCATATCGGTAATTGGCTCTCCTGAAGCAATTTCTTCCCACGTCCGCCAACGTTTATTCGAAAATGTAAATTCCAATTTATTACGATATCCATATATTTTTTTAGATCCTAAAATAGGCGAAACTTCAGGTAATTGAATTTTACCAATACGTTCTAGGTTGTCTACAACTTGTTTTTGTTTGTATTTCAATTGCTCTTCATAAGGTAAAATCTGCCATTTGCAACCGCCACAAATTCCATAATGCCTACAAGGAGCCTCTACTCGTTTTTCCGAAGGTTGCTTCAACTTAACGACTGAACCTTCCATATATCGATTTTTCTTACGAGTAATCTGCAAATCAACCACATCGCCCGGAACAGCATATTGTGTAAATATCACCATATCGTCTTTTTTCACAATAGCTTTTCCCTCGGCAGCTACATCTAAAACCACAACATCTTCCAACAACGGAAGTGCTTTTTTATTTCTCGCCATTTTTTGTATATTTATTATGTGCAAAGATATGCAATTAGAATTGTTTGAACAATTTTATAAAGTCAAGTGTTTTTTATTCTCAAAGACCAAAAAATTGTTAAATAGAAATTTACGAATAGTTTTTTTGTATTTTTGTAGGCAAAACACAGATTTTATGGAGTGGTTAAAAACAGTAGGACAATATTTTATACTTATCAAAACGGTTTTTACAAAGCCTGACAGATGGCGAATGTTTTTCCGTCAACTTCCGAAAGAGATGGAAAATTTGGGAGTAAATTCGTTAGGGATTGTCATTATCATATCCATATTTATAGGTGCAATAATGACCATACAAACCAAACTTAATACCGAAAATCCACTTCTACCTCGCTACAGCACAGGATTGGTAACTCGCGATACGCTATTATTAGAATTTTCATCAACAATCATGTGCCTGATTTTAGCGGGAAAAGTCGGTTCGAACATTGCATCGGAAATAGGCACTATGCGAATAACAGAACAAATAGATGCACTTGAAATTATGGGAGTCAATTCAGCAAACTATTTAATTCTCCCAAAAATCATAGCATTTGTTACACTTATGCCTTTTTTAGTTATTTTCAGTATGGGAGTTGGTCTATTAGGTGGCTATATGGTAGCAGCATTTACTGATGTTATTACAATTTCCGACTATATTTATGGTATACAATATGCTTTTATTCCTTATTATGTTACTTATGCCATAGTAAAGTCGTTAGTATTTGCATTTATTATCACTTCGGTTGCTGCATTTTATGGTTATTACGCTTATGGCGGAGCACTTGAAGTTGGTAAAGCAAGCACCAAGGCAGTTGTTAATAGTAGTATTCTTATTTTGTTGTTTAATCTGATTTTGACAAACTTGATGTTGGTATGATAGAGGTACGTAATTTGAACAAATCGTTTGACGACAAGCAAGTTCTAAAGAACATTTCTGCTGTTTTTGAAAACGGGAAAACTAACCTAATTATAGGCAGAAGTGGATCTGGTAAAACAGTTTTAATGAAAAGCATAATAGGATTGCATCAAGTAGATAGTGGCGAAATTTTATACGACAATCGCGATTTAACAAAAATGCGATTTAAAGACATCAAAGAACTACGCAAAGAAGTTGGAATGCTTTTTCAAGGTTCTGCCCTATTCGATTCACTTACCGTTTTCGAAAACGTAATATTCCCTTTAGAGATGTTTTCTTCGATGACAAAAAAAGAGATGATAGACCGTGCAAACTTCTGCATCAATCGCGTAAACCTCACCGAAGCAAAAAACAAATATCCTTCGGAAATAAGTGGTGGTATGCAAAAACGAGCAGCAATAGCTCGTTCCATATCGCTCAATCCGAAATACCTTTTTTGCGACGAGCCAAATTCAGGACTTGATCCACAAACTTCTTTAGTTATCGACCAATTGATAAAAGAAATCACGCAAGAATTTGACATTACAACGATCATCAATACACACGATATGAATTCCGTTATGGGTATTGGCGATAATATAATTTTTATTCACGAGGGGAAAAAAGAGTGGCAAGGAAGCAAAGACGAAATATTTGATTGCGACAACCAAAATCTTAACGACTTTGTATTTGCCTCCGATTTATATAAGAAAATAAAAAACGTACATCATAATTTTTAATCACTTAAATTAAAATAGTTATGCAAGAAAAAACTAGATATTCCGATGTGGAATTAGAAGAATTTCGTCAATTGATACAAGAAAAACTAGATGCTGCACAAAAATATTACGACGAATTGCGTTCTGCGATTACAAACGACGAGGGCAACGACGTTTCGGACACATCACCAACTTTTAAAGTTTTAGAAGAAGGTGCTAATACCCTATCGAAAGAAGAAATAGGGCAACTAGCACAACGTCAAGCAAAATTCATTCAACATCTTCAAGCTGCGTTAGTTCGCATTGCAAACAAAACGTATGGAGTTTGTCGTGAAACGGGAAAACTTATACCTAAAGAACGATTGCGTGCTGTACCACATGCAACATTGAGCATCGAAGCCAAAGAAAAACGTAAATAAACAAAAATGAGCAAGAAACTAAAAGCGACATTGTTCGTTGTTAGCATTCTATTGATAGACCAAATCACTAAAATTTTGGTTAAAACTAATATGCTGATTGGCGACGTAGGAAGTATAAAAATTTTTGAGTGGTTTCAAATCTATTTTATAGAAAATCCAGGAATGGCATTTGGAATGACTATTGGTAGCAAACTACTTTTAACATCGTTTCGAATCATTCTTATTGGCGTAATTATTTATTACTTAATTCAACTGCTTAAAAAAGATTACAAATTGAGCTATATCATTTGTTTGTCGACAATATTAGCTGGGGCCATTGGCAATGTTATCGACTGTTTATTTTATGGTATAATTTTTACAGAAAGTACTCCTTTTCAAGTAGCCGAATTTACACTAACCAACGGATATGCTCCATTTTTTCAAGGGAAAGTGGTAGATATGCTTTATTTCCCTCTTTTTGAATTCCCCGATTGGATGCCTTTGCTTGGAGGCGAAATATTCTTTAGTCCAATTTTTAACATTGCCGACTCTGCCATTACCATCGGAATGGTTGTTCTGATTTTGTTTTTCAGAAAAGATTTTGAACAAACATTTGATTTTAACAACAAAAAAAATAAATCTACAGAACAAAGTGCTGAATAAAAAAACATCGAGCATAGTTGGAGTACTATTAGTTGCTCTAATATTTTTTTCTTGCGAGAAACGAGATTTTAATTTGCTCAAAGAGAAAGAAATGGTAAATATTCTCACTGAACTTTACCTTACCGAAAGTTCTCTCGATGTTATGTTTATCCGTAACGAGCAAAAGAAAAATCTTTACTACGACAATTTATTTAAGAAATACAATACAACTCGTATTGACTTTGAAAAATCGGCAGCCTATTACGCTAAAGACAAAAGGCTAGAAATGATTTACGAAATAGTTCTTGACAGTTTAAAAGCAAAAGAATTGTTAGTAAAAAATGATTATTATCACCCTACCGTAAATCCTCAAACAGAGATACAAAAATTAGATACAATAAACATTTGGACTTCTGCAAAAAAATACGTTTGGCATCCAGATTCTACCACAAAAAGCAACAATTTGTCATTTGAATATTCCGACAGTAATTATTTTGCCCAAGGAGACAAATTCATTCTTTACTTCTTACAAAGCACAGCTCGATGTGATACACTTCACGGTGCTTATGCAAATATGTTTGTCGAATATTCAAACAATATCGTCGATTCAGTAGAAGCGATGTTGATACCAGACGAAAGAGTGCGACGATACAGAATGACTGTAAACAACATAGACTCACTTCGTCCAATAGCTGTTTATGGTAACCTACTTTGTTATGATTCTATAAAAGGTACTCCTGACAGATGGTTCGATAGCATTGCAATTTTACGTGTTTTCGATGCCATAAAAAATCCTTTACCAGATTCCTTAAAAAACAAATTTTCGGAAACACCTTCCGAACAACCTTTGCAAAAAATATCTTCGCAAAAACTAATCAAACAAAAACACTTTGATGCAAGCGAAAGAATAGAACTAAGAATTGCAAATTAAATGAAAGGTATAGTGAAACTACTTTCAAAATTATATCTTTGACATATCAGTAACAACGCTTTTGGTGGCTCTTCGCTACTTTTCTAGTTGTGAATTGCTTTCAAAATTGTATCTTTGACATATCAGTAACAACAAAAGACCTGAACGAAAGCTCAATGGTATTGTTGTGAATTGCTTTCAAAATTGTATCTTTGACATATCAGTAACAACATGTATTTATTAATAAACGCAAATATGGGGTTGTGAATTGCTTTCAAAATTGTATCTTTGACATATCAGTAACAACTTTTTTTTCCATTTGTTACTATCATCCCCAGTTGTGAATTGCTTTCAAAATTGTATCTTTGACATATCAGTAACAACATGCGGGAGCGAATATAATAAATGCAGTTGTTGTGAATTGCTTTCAAAATTGTATCTTTGACATATCAGTAACAACCGCACTATATCGAATTTTACGACATCTACAGTTGTGAATTGCTTTCAAAATTGTATCTTTGACATATCAGTAACAACTCGTCTTGCTTGTACGTTAAATCCTAATTGGTTGTGAATTGCTTTCAAAATTGTATCTTTGACATATCAGTAACAACAAGGGGGGAAACCTTGTAGTTAGCATAAAAGTTGTGAATTGCTTTCAAAATTGTATCTTTGACATATCAGTAACAACGTTGTTTTTGTCGTTATTTGTATCGCAGTAGTTGTGAATTGCTTTCAAAATTGTATCTTTGACATATCAGTAACAACATTAAAAACAACAGAATGTAACGCAATTGGTTGTGAATTGCTTTCAAAATTGTATCTTTGACATATCAGTAACAACGAAAAACAAATTGTTAAAGTAGTTGCGGGTGTTGTGAATTGCTTTCAAAATTGTATCTTTGACATATCAGTAACAACCTTTTAAATAATAGATAAATATGTGTTTAGTTGTGAATTGCTTTCAAAATTGTATCTTTGACATATCAGTAACAACGAACTTTCAAAAAGCGTTCTGTTGGGTAAGTTGTGAATTGCTTTCAAAATTGTATCTTTGACATATCAGTAACAACTGGATATTAACAAGTTGCTTATTGATAAATATTTACAACAAAAAACAGATTTTAAAATGTTACTGATTTATAGGTTCTTTCAAAAAAAAGAACCTATTTTTTATATTTAAAAAAGTTCTAGTTGTTGGCCACTAGTTTGAGTTTTTTGTTGCTTTCCACAATGATAGATTTCTATTTCACCAAATTGTTTATCGGTTATGCAGATTATTCCAACGTTTCCATATTCAGGCAATAAGTTTTTAACCCTTTTGATATGCACATTAGCATTTTCTCTGCTAGCACAATGACGAATATAGATAGAAAACTGAAACATCGTAAAACCGTCTTCTAATAATTGTTTACGGAATTTTGCATGTGCTTTCTTATCTTTCTTTGTCTCGGTTGGCAAGTCAAACAACACCATTACCCACATAATTCTGTATTCGCTAAATCGTTGCACTTGAAATATCTATTGTATTATCGGATAAATGATTTTGCGTAATTCGCCTGCGTAACACTTTTGTAAAGAAGATGTTGTTGTGCTTACAGCTATCATCAAAGGGCTTCGTTTGCCATTGATTACAACATCTAAGACAGGAATCTGTAAAAGTTCTGCTTTAAGTTCTTTGGTTAATTCTTCACAATCGGGATATTTATCATAAAGCTTCATTACTAAACAATCAACGTATGGACGATAAGGCTCCATTATATCATCTGCCAAACAAAAAGCATTGTATTTATTACGATGATGAATACCTAAGGTTGTAAGCAATCCACTTGAAACTAATGCTCTTGCAACTATTGCTCTTAGGATTGCATAACCATAATTCAAAAGATTGTTTGGGCTCTCCCCTTCTCTTTCACGAGTAAAGTTTTCTATCATCGGAAAGGCGTTTTGCCAATAATAGACTGCTGCTCTTGCTTCAAGGTTATCGCTATCGCCACTTTTAACTTCTGTTGCCCACTTTTGCATATTGCGCACCTCAGTTCCTCTCATTTGTTTCAAGACTGCGGCTTGGTTTTGAATCTTTGCTATTATGGTTTGTTGCCATAGTTGTTTTTTCAATGGCAAAGAGGCTTCTATTTGATAACGCATGCGTTCGGTTTGTGTGGTATTGCCAACCAAAGGCAAGTGCATTCCTATCGGAAGGTGGCTTTCGTTGCAAGTAATTACCGCACAATTGTTTTCTAACAAGGCTTCCATAACCCCTTGCGTAATTGTTATGCGTTTATTGTCTAAAACCACAACTCCAATGTCCTCAATAGGAATTGTTTTAGTTGCCTCTGCTTTGAAACTTTCCGGAAGCGAAGTATTTGTTTCCACCTCCGGAAGTTTTATTACTAATTGATTGTTCTTCAAAGACAAATAAGCCGGATTAGTAAAACAAAGCGTGCGTTTTATCATAAGGATTATTTATTTTTATTAAAGAACACAATCTCTCCATTAACCAAATCAAAATCTTTATCTTTAATTAAATATTTGAGTTGATTTACACTTTGTCTTATTTTCTCAGGCATTTTATTAAAATCTTTAATACTTTCTCCTTTTCCTAAGTCTTTATCAGGCTGAGCATTTATATTTTTTATCAATTTTATTGTAAAAGGTCGTTCAAATCCAGCATTTGGAATTACATATAAACGTTGTTGCAACTGTTGTTGTTCCATTTCATATAACTCCTGTGGATTTTTCTCATAAATCAATAACATATCGCCTTTAACCAAAGTGTATGATAATTTTAAACCATCTTGCATTAGAGGAATATCCTCATTCATACTTTTACGATTAGTCGTTATTTCAAATAAATTCCACATTTTATATAAAGGCTTCTTTTTTGTTTCTCCTTCATACTTGCTTAATGCATATACTTTTCCAACTTTTGCATGATATTTATTCTTGTATTCTTTCTTAGATTTATATGTTTGTTCTTTTATATGTAAAGGATCGGTTACATCTGCCACGCAACGAACGTGTCTTATTTTATTTCCTTTCACTTCTACACCCTCTTTATTTAACATAGAAATCTTACCTTCAACATCTTCCAATATTTTTTTATTATCAAGAATCCTTTTTAATATATTAGCAAATTTTATTAGTTCTTTGTTGTTTTTATTTTCTTCAAAGAAATTCTTATTTTCAACAATCTGTTTTATAATATCCTTACAATATTTTTTGTCATTAATATTTTTCTTATACATTTCCAAATCATTGAATATAGTGTCATCTTCCTTAAATACTTTTTTTAATCGGTTTTTATCTTCAATAATTTGTTTAAAAATAATCATAAAAAGGTCTTTATCAACAATATCTTTCCACAATTTCTCTAAAGTTGTAAATTCAGAGAGCATTCTTCTTACCACATAAATTACTTTATTATTTTTATTTTGTGTTATTGCTCCATAGAAAGTATCTTTGTGTAATTGACCTCTAATGGAATCTCCTTTTATCCAATATTTCGCTTTTGGAATTGGTCTTCCTTTATATTTCTTAATGTTTCCGTTTTCGTCTTTTTCAAATACAACTTTATTGTCGGCATCTAACAAAGGAACTATCTTACCTCTTATTCTTTTTCTTTTTTTCGCAGGAACTAAGGCTTGATCTTTAGAAACATGATTAACAAGTATGTTACTTTCTATAAACCCTCTTATTCCTATTGTATCTTTTGGAATAAATTTATTTAATTCTTTACAAATTTTTTCTTGATAAGCGGTCTTATTCTCTTTGTTTTCTTCTCCTTGATAATGTAACAACAATAATTCATCTCTTTTCTTTGCAGTAGGAATGAGAGTTAGAATAGTCGCATCTATTGCATGATGAGAATGTTTGCTTCTATCTTTTTTATCATAAATA
>JAEIGA010002897.1_pt1 | contig 27055 bp, 37 predicted proteins | sample 9270691 | NCBI WGS metagenome assembly JAEIGA01 (sample SAMN17057246, study PRJNA624740) | gut metagenome | biome: biome; isolation source: fecal sample | host: Bos grunniens | place: China: Xizang | collected 2019 | reverse complement strand
TCGTTGAACTTTGGATTAAATACCGCAGCGCTAACCACGGCTTCAGCGAAAGCGATGACAGCCTGATAAGCCGATGTAGCTTCAGCAGCATCCTCTGTTAAGGGGGAGAAGGTCGGGAGCTTCGAACTGCTACCTTGCGAAAAGGCAGCGACTAATACATCACCCTTCTTTACCTGACCATTGACGACAGCGGTAACCTTACCGCCAGCCACTACCTGCACCTCGGCAGAAATGTTAAAGCTACGCATAGCATCATCGCTGTTGTCTGCTACCCAATTGCCTCGAACGAAAGTTGTAAATTTTGCCATATCCATTCTTTTTAAAAAGTTATTTATCACCAATATTTATATCATACAATGGTTCAACGCCATTCTTATAAGTTCCACTACTCAATGTTACCCATACCTTGCAATTATTGAACAGCAGGGTCGGAATATTGCTAAATATCAAGTTGCTGTTTGTCTCATAAGTATAGGTCAATGTCGAGTAAGCTGCCACAGTAAGAGTCGGAATACTTCGGCTAACCTCGTTAACATCAAGTATATCGCCTACATCCTTATCCTTGTATCGCAGATACACATAGTTGCCCGATAGCGTCTGCGACCTTGAGGATGTGTTCGTTACCCTGAACCACATCTTCACTGTGCCTCCCGACTCCTTGCGTCCAAACACTTCAATACTCAACTGCAAACCAGTAACCGTCATCTCCGTTACACTTGCGTATGGAATGGTGTAAAATGTGCCTTGCACATCCTCCTTCGTGGGTGTGCTACTCGCTATAGTAGAGACCACGGGATATACTGTGTAACTACCCTCGGCCAACCTGTTCGGTTGTAATGCTATCTCTACACCTCCAGCTCCGAGAGTGTTACTCGCAGTCTGAAAAATAGCATCAGATGTGCTTTTGATAAGAACTCCAAAGAAGCAATCTTTGAAGCGGTCAAAATCCTTCCATTGTAACTGCTTGCCTTCTTCGCCTATCGGCAACGACATCATCACATAGGGTGTCGTTGAGCCTACATTCGTTACTGATGTTGGGCAAGAGTATCCTCGCACGATAGGGGTCGCTATGGCATAATAGCCGAGGAAGTCTCCCCATCTCATAGGCTCTCTGTAGCTCGATGTAACACCTCTTGGCAATAGGTATTCCCACCCATTCATAGCTCCATCGTAGTAAGATGCTAACGAGGGTATAGAGCCTATCGCACCACCGCCTACTGAAGGCACGCTCATTCCACAAAGGCCATCGGGTGTTTTCCACCATTCTGTATTTCGGTCGAGAAAGTCATTTTGGTTGCGCACTGGCTTCCTGCAAGACCCCCAGCGAATATTAGCTTCTTTTTTAAAGAGCGTAGAGCCTACGGGGTTGGTTGTGTCGATACCAGTGCCTCCGTTGAACACAAGGGTCTCTGCCATTTCCTTGAGAGTTACCGCAGTATCGGTTGGAATATATGTTTCGTACTTTGCCATACTAACTCTCCTTTAACCTACCCTCCAAATACTTAACCCTCGACTTGAGTATCTCAATCTCCTCCTCATGCTTGCTTACATAAGGCGTGAGCGATGTGCCAACAACCCAAGCGGCATTTGCGTAGTTCATCGAGTGGATGTTATCCTTGTCGGTAGAGATTACCTCTGGTAGAATCGGCTTCACATAGTCCGCTACAGCACCTGCGTGGAGCTTGTCATCTCGCTTATCCTTCCATCGGAAGCTGTAGGGTTTTAACGCTACAAGCTCCTTAAGAGTCAAGAAGCGAGTATCACCCACATCCTTTAAAACGAGTGATGAGTGTTGAGTTACCTCGCTTGTTGTGAGGAAGGTGCCGTTGACTTGAAGTGATGTATTCAAAATTGATGGTGCGAGACGGCTTAACTTGAAATATACATCATTCTCCGCTCCAGAAGGGATTTGCAGCCACAGGCTATCACCCTCCGTAGAATCCCAACTATGCCACATCACCTTCGATTGCGCCCAGCCATTCTCGACCATTTTAATCATTGGCACTTCTGTAGTGAAGTGGATAGTGCCATTGAGCTGAATTTCTCCATCATTTCTCACGGCGAGAAGCATCATATTACTATTCTTCACACTCCACTGGCTCGCCGTCGAGGGAAGAACAATGTTTCCGTAGCGGTCAATGTATTCTCCTTCGGGGAATTCAATAGCCTTGGATTCTATCTCCCTTAAATATATAGTGCCTCGAGAGATAAGGTCTCCTGTTGTCTCTACAGTTCCGTTAGCATGAACGATGAATAAGCCCACTCCAGATGGATAAAACACAGACCACGCACCACTTTTTTCGGAAAAATGTAAGTTGCCAAATTTATCAAAATACTCTCCGTTTGGAAATTGCATAGCAACATCGCCTGTGGGGTACATAGTTGAGTCGAGAAAAGCAAATTCTCGCCAATCTCTCCAATTATCATCAACATTCACACGGAGGAACATCCTGCTTGAGGAGTAAGGAATAGCCACTTGTTGTCTTCGACCTGACCCGCTACCCATATTCAAAACAGAATAATTCCAATAGTTATGTGGCGGTCCTCCTATAAGATTAAGATAGTCCCCATCAAAATGGTATAAGCCATTGTTGCTGTAATTTAAAGCATCAAAATCTTGCACCCAAGGAGAATTATACGACCATAAGGTAGCACTATCAGCGTTACCCTGCAATGCTCCGATGAACTTCGGGGCGGTGATATTTCCACTCACAACTCCACCACTCTTCGACAGATAATCTGTCAGCAACGAGTTCACGCTGTCAGTTGTAATGTAATTGCTATCGTTAACCAACTGACTCAATAAACTCGGAATCGCAATATTCGCAGGCGCAGAACCATCATACATTCCCGAAGAGTATCCACTCCACGACAGAGGATATTTGATGCTTCCTCCACCACCGCTGGTGATACCCTCAAGAGCTTTGTCGAGCTCTGGTCGAGTGATGTAGTCATACTGGTCGAGGTAGTCGCGCAATGCGTTTTCGTCGAAGCCTGCTAAATCCAAGGCCTTCACACCAGCGACGAGCACATTCCATTCGGCCGCAGATACTCTACCCTGCGGCGTTGAACCTCCATTCTCGACTTTTATTTCTAATTTCTGTAAAGCCTCGTTCATCGAAATACTATCGGAAATATATATGGGAATCCTCCTCGCTCTACCATCAATGACAGCTCGCCGCTACCTGCGTAACTCACCGCATAGGTTGCGCCGCCGCCTTTCGAGCCAGCGTAGTCAGCCGAGGCAAGTATGGCAGTACCCACAACAGATACCTCCTCCTCGGGCGTCAACATGCTCAAATCGACACCAGCGTCAGCGAGCTCCCTCTGTAGTATAGATATGACAACAGATATTGGTTGCCCAATTATATTCGCGAACCTCAACATCGAGGTATTATCACCGTACGCATACATCCCGTTACAGCTCACACTCCAGCTTATATGCCCTGCTCGCAGTCTCCTACCACCACCTTTACGGCAGAGCTCTACGGGCGAGTGGGTGAGCGATAGCGCGCAGTCGGTTGAGCAGCCTATAGGCGTGGTATTGCCGATAGACTCCCCCGAAAAGATGTATAGCTGTTCACCTCTTATCCTCATTCGCTTACTGGCGTTAACTCCCCCGAGCCCTGCAGGTTTATTTTGTAGGTAGCGAAGCCACCCTTTGAGCCTGTGTATTCACAGTCGGTTATGAATGCCTCCCCCATCAGCGTGTGGGTGCTGGGGGTAATCGTGCCGAGGTCGATACCCAGAGCCACTATATTCTCGGATAGAATCGACATCGCCACACCCACCTTGGTCCCTATGGCCGAGGCTGCAGATAAAATATTGTCGGGTATGCCCGTTTTTTTTTCAACATAGAAACCGTTTACAGCCATCGACCATTGACACTTGCCCGCGCGGAATGCTCGCCACCTCCCCTGGCCACGCTTCGACACCTCGATAGGCGAGGATGACATCGCCAGAGAGCAGTCGGTCGATGCCCCTACGGGTATCATCCCTGCGCCCAAGTTCATGAACATGTATAAGCGCTCACCGCGCACTCGTTTTTTACTCGACATATCTTCTGATTATGGGTAATTCAACATCGGATAGATAGGCTTCGGCGGTGTTCGCCTCGAAGTCCATTGTATAACCAGTCAGCGTTAAAGCATTCTCGCTGTAGCCTGCTCGCGAGAAGAGGTCGAGAGGTCGCAGATCTCGAAGCTCGATACCCCTACGCCATCGCTGGAGCGCCCTACCGAAGAGTCGCTGATACTCGTCGAGCAAGAAGCGCTCGGGCTTGTCGGCCTCGAGGCTCGTTGTGCGATAAAGGGTGTCGATAGGCTGCTGGTTCGCTTCAACTATCAGAGATGTTTGCTCCGCCCCATTTATTCGACTATGAAGCCTCACCGACACCTCACCCCTCTGCGAGAACCCTGAATTGAAATCACGATAATAGGTAGTATCCGTCGATAGCTCCTCGCGCATCTCTATTTCTGATAAATATTGTAAAGATAACCCCTTCATATATCCAATTGACGGATAAGCTGAATAAGCTTGCGATTGCCGATTGTCGCCATTGGCATATATCCAAAACTCAACCGCCCCAGAGAGAGTTTGCGAGATAGGTATATACCATCCAGAGCTCCCAGGGTAAGGCATATCTATCGTCTTATTCGTGTCGATAGGATGCCATTCATCCTCACTATCTTTAACGGGAATTTTGAATGTGCTGGGCTCCGACTGCCACTCTACGCCATCCCAATACTTATCGCCCACACGCAACAGTGCTTTTATTTTACGCCCAGACCACCAATACACATCGAGCCGATATAATTCAGGTGGCACGCATAGCGGATCGTACAGCGGGAGAGGGAGCGAGCCTCCCGCCAAAGCTCCATCTGTTGGAATATAAAAGCCTTCTACGGGCGTGGCCATTAGGTTGAAATCTATACAAAATGCCCCCGAAAGATAGAGCCCACCTGCCGAGTAGATTTTAACCAATGGCACATCCTCACGAAGCTGCGCCCAGTAATATGGCGTGTTAGCGCCAACGGGTCGGCGTATGGGGACGATGTCTTTTAACTGGAAGAGTGATGTAAAAGACCACTCAAGCTTGGGGTTATCAGCATCAGGCGATAGAGCATCAAATGACACCCAGTCCATTTTACGATAAAAAGCCCCTGCATCGAGGGCATCGGGGTCTTCCTCCAGGGTGTAATCATCTCCGTTATCCACGATTTTAAAACGAGGCAGCTTTATGCGACTCTGCTTTAAAACAATGTTTACTGACGCAACCTCGGCTCCATAGCCATCAGAAAAACCCGTACCAGCACCTGTGCTGCCAACCCCCGTCAGCTTCGCAACATTAGTGCTTTTGCGCGTAAAATTCTGCTTTGTGATATATTGGTCGGGCGATGGCATTAGCGCGGCATTTTTCGCCACATCTACCGACACAACCATTGTGCCCACACCCTGCCTAACCTCAACCACATCGGCTGTGTCGATTGGTTCAAGCAGCGCCTCGTCGCTTATTGTGGGTGTTACGAGTTCGGGAGTGAAGCTCTCTGTGGCGGTGAGCTGCTCGGCTGTAAAGCGCATATACTTCCCCTGGTAACCTGGAGAAATGAAATATAGCGCACCATCGCCAACATCCACCATCGACCAGCCAAAGAGCTTGCATATGGCCGATAGCGCATCGCTGTATGGCGAATACTCGTACTCCGCACCATCAATGAGCGCCGTGTCGGACACCTTGATATACTGCGATGGCGAAAACGCCCAGCGCAGCACCTCGGCATAATTAGCCGCAGTAGCATTCTGTTCGGTAGCGTAGATAGCAGGGATGTACACAGTATCGATTAGGCGAGAGCTATCGATGGCTAACTTCAGCAGTTCTCCGATCGTGAGCAACCCCTTACCCTGGATAGCCATTGGCGTAGCCGACGCCACCACCATTGGCGAAGCCGCGTTCAGCGTAAGGGTATTCGGGCCTTCGATAGCTGGTTGTGTATATACCTCGGTCGTGAGATAGCCTGCGAACACCTGCTTACTATCCGACAAACGATATAGCTTGACTTGCCAGTCGCGAGGGCTCTTTAGCTCCAGGTCGGCCAGGTCGATGTCGTCAATGAAAGATATTCTCGCCGTCGTACTTCTAAAGGCAAGCAACGGGTCATCTTCGTTCGATAGCGACAGTATAAAGGGGCTTGGCGCTCCATCCAGCTCGATGGGCGTAGGCGGAGTTGCCGAGAACGGCACTCGCTTGAATAGCTTCACACGATAGTCGATTACCTCACCATTACCCGTGGGCTCGCTTGTGAAGTCTATGTAATAATACTCTTCGTATTTGTATATGTCCTTCATACTATGGTAGGTAATATTTTCCTGTACGACGCCCATAATTGCGTAGGCTGATATAGGTGTCCTCTCCACGGACGACGACGGTAGCGGTGTTAGCGCCTGGCGCGCCGCCGTTGATCATATCAAAGAGCTGCTTCTGCTGGGTAGCGTTGAGTATCATCTCTCGCGAGTTCACCATAGCAGGCAGCTTGTCGCCGCGATACGAAGTACCGCCTACGATACCACCGCTGTCGAAGCTTCCGACGATGCCACCGCCTATCTGGAGTGCCTTACCAACACCACCGCCAATGATGCCGCCGACAAATGAGAGGGCCCTGCCCAGGAAGTTGATTGTCTTCTTCAGGCCAGCATCAGCTATCTTACCTGTGAGACCGAGGGTATTCAGGCTATCAGATACAAGCGCTAACCCCTCTGTAGCTATCTCTGCGCTATCGACAAGGTCTTCATTCGCCTCAACCTCACCCTTTACGGCGGGTTTCGAGCTAAAAAGAGCCAGGTTGGTAGGCTTCATAGCACCGTAAGAACCTAACCCCTGTAGGCCTATGCCGCCGCCGATAGCGCCTTGCGTGGCGCCCTGCGTAGCGCCCTGCGTAGCCACACTATAGCTCTCCGCAGCCTTTTTCAAAGGCTCCAACTCTCGCTCGTAGCGCGCTATCCAGAAGTTGGCCTCGTCCATTGCGAGCTGTGTGGTTGCCGCTTTAAGATCCTCGCGATATTTGGCGATACGCTCTTCAAGCCAACCTATAGAGCCTTCTTCGTACACCTTTGCAGAAGAGCCAGCCGAGCCTCCTCCCTTGGTTGTGCTTGCCACGCCTGCCGAGATATAACGACTATCACTCGCCATAGCGTCATATACCTGGCGCAGGTCGTTCAACCCCTGCTTATAGTATCCGAATACCTCCTTGAGTTTATCATCAGAAAGCTCAAGATACGCTTGTAGCTCATTGAAAGCCTCATCTGACATGTTACCCTTCGCGTATGTATGTATGGCAGCGCCAGTAGTAGGAGAGTAGCTTGTTGCTACTATCTTGTTTCTCTGCGCCAATTCCTCTTTGTATATAGCAGCCCACCGTCGATAGGTCGCCAAGTCGCCGTAATACTTCTCGAATAAAGAGCCTTTCTTGGCCTGCAGGCGGCCATCGGCACCTGTCTCTACAAAATCTGAAGCCGAGGCCGCATAACCCTTGCGAGACACATAGCTTGCGAGTTTTGAGGCAAAGGCCTGCATATTAGCATCCTTATTATCGAGCGCAACCTGCATTTGCTTGTCGCGCGTAGCTGTCAACCCCTCGCGCGCTGCAGCCTTCTCCTCCTCGGTAGAGCTTTTAGAGCGAAGTATGTAGCGATATTTCGAAGCGTCGAGCTGTATCTGCGAGAGAGCGAGGTCAGAAAAAATCTTCGTTGTATCAAGATTATCGAGCGCATCTGCCGCCTCGCGCGCCGCCGCGACGATATGCCCCATATTTTCGAAGAAATATGAAAAGTCAGCATTCACCAACGAGTCCACAAAGCTCTCGTATGTAGCCTTGGCTGACTCGGTAATGTGCGCCCACTCGTCGGTGAAGCGCTGATTCTCCTGCATGGCCGTCTGTGCCACCTTCATCGCCGCCGCACCTGCCGAGATAGCTGGCGCGAGCTTCTTGGCCATAGCCACGATGCCGCCGAAGCCATTATCAGCATCGAGCTTTGATTGTTTAAAGGCTTCACGCGCCTGCTTCTTAAACTCTCTATTCTCCTTGTTAACTTCGCGTATAGCTTGCTTGTAGGCCTTACTCTCAACGCCTATCGTTACGCGATAATCTGTATTCGATTTAGCCATTTGATTTAGCTTGCTGTATTTTTTGCGCGATGGCTGCAGCCTTCAGGCGTAGGTCATCACGCTGTTTTTTCGATACTCGCTTTTGCTTGGTTTTTTTGTCCCAAGGGAAAGGGAATAATTCTTCTCGGCTTCTGCCGTCGGGGTTTGATACATTAAGACACCAGCCGATTCGAAGTGCTTCGTAGAACGAGTGCTTACGCCTTCGAGCACCCTCGAGGAAGTCTGCCGCTTCGTCAACGGTCATCTGCTCAAAAAAATAGTCTGGCGACACACCATACTGGCCGACTATCAGCGCGTATAGTTCACGCGCTGACAGCGGCTTGCCCTTTACTCTTTTTTTTTACCCACACGCAAACTCTCTCGGCGTTCAGCCTCATCATTGATTGCCTGCGTCATAGCTTGCTCTTCCGCAGGGTGCTCATACAGCCACTCGGAAAAAGCCTCGAATGACATCGTAAAGCTATCGCGGTTACACGCCATCAATGTGGCAAAGAGTAGCAGATGTAGCGAACGGAGCGCATTGTAGCTAAACGGCTCGCCTGCTAACAACTCGTAGGTGTATTGCGGTCTGAAACCGCGGAACGAGAAAGAGTAATCTACTCCGTCGATGGTAATTCTCATAGGTGTAGGTGTTAGATGTTACGCTTACTCATCCGCCTGGAGAGGACCATTACCCGTGAATGAGAATGACGATGACGCCGAGCTACCCTTGGCGGCGCTGATAGAAGAGCTATTTACATAACACTTACCCTTGTAGCCACCCGCCTTGGGGATCCAACCACCCTCGGGTAACCCGTTAGAAGATGGTGTATCGACTACAGTAAAATGCGCCTCCAGCTCCTTACCCTCGACCAAAGCGGCGAAGAGGTCGGGGAACGCTACCTGCTTTGAGGTCTTATCTTCGGGGTCGGGCGAGAATAGCGAGTCAGCAGATATATCCCACTGCGCGTCGCCAGGCGTTACTGTTCGCCAGGAGCCATCATCCTTTGAAGACGCCTCATCCATGTTGCGCGACACATTGAGTGTGCACGATGTAGCAAGCGCTACGGTGTTGCCATCCAGGAAGAGCATTAAATCTTTTCCTTCTACTGATTTTCTTTTTGCCATAGTAAAAAAAATTATTTAACATTAAACGCGAAATCCATCGAAACAACGGATAATCCCAAGTCGAGGTTGTAGCCGCTTATTGCGCGAGCAAGCACCCCAGGCCCAATACTCCATTCGGAGGTGTCAACCCCTTTATCCTCTAAAACTTCTCGCACCACCTCGGCCAATAGGGTAGCGGCTGTAGCATCAGTAGCCACCACCTCTACTGTAGCCATCGTTGAATCACCCGCCCAGCCATCCTTGGTGTAATCGGGAGAAAGATTCGACATAGAGTAGGTTACATACGGCAAAGCAGCGTTCTGCTCTGCAGGATACGAAAAGACACGCTCCGACGCAAGCGAGCGGAACGAAGGCGAAGAGACTAATACTTCGCGGATGTGTAAGCCAACTGATAGACCCGTTTTCATCTATTTTATGAGTAAAAAATATAAAAAGTGGTTGCCCGCTTTTTTTATCTGGATGCTCGCGCTTTCGCTTGCGCCTGCTGAAAAGCTTTGATAATATCTACATTGATACGCTCAATGGCGGAGTAAACACTCTGGTCGACACCTATAGGGAAGAAGGAAGACCCAACAATTCGGCCGCGCCTAAAGCCTCTTTTAGTGTAGCGCTCGGCTGTTCCGCTGCTTAACCATCGCAGGATGTAGAGATGGGAATAGTCGATTAACTCGCCAGCCTTACTCATTGCGATTGACATCTGACCTTGCGAGAGGCCAACGGTATAACCGCCGCCTTTAGACCAGAGCTTTATTTTTACCTCTTTGCTATATTTTTGCGCGGCAGGATGCTTGGCCGACAGTTGGTCGAGTACGCCTCTCTCTATGACTTTTGCCGAGGGTTTCAAGCCTTGACGCCAAGCGGCGCGAAGTTTCGAGGAGGATAGGTTCTCGAACAACGCATCGAACGATGCAGAGTCGATTTCCACCTTCATTACGCTAATCTCTTCCATCGGCTACTATTGAAAGTGTTAACCTTATCTCTCCCTCGCTTCGGCGAGGGTCGGAGTTTTGTATAACATATACTGTATCTTCATCGACGAAACGCACGCGCATGTGAGTCGTTATGCCCTTGCGATAGCGCAGGATAATATCTCTCTGCGTGATATCAGCTATTGCACCCTCGACAAGGGCACGACGGCCAGCCTTACGCAACACTCCACACCAGGTAGCACAGAAGATGGGCCATGAGGTCTGCTGGGTGCCGTATGAGTCTATTGTAACAACGGGCTGAAGGATCTCTATCTTCGTATCAAGCCTACCGCTATCTATCATAAAGTCAACTTCGTAAAAGGTTTGACAAGAAGCTCCAAACCATATGGTACAGCTATTTTGTTTATTGCCGACACGGCACTGCGCTCCTTATACCAGAGGTCAACGAGTTGTAGAGCTGCCTGGTGAAGTTCCATCGGGAATTCACCATTATTCATCTCCTTTAGCTCCTCGACGCTTCTGTGGGTGCTGTTAACAATTTGCGACATCGCCACCCGACCAAGGCGAGCTATATACGCGTTGTCGTCGTCGTAGTCCACTCGTAGGTGTGTCTTCATCTCTTCGAGCGTGAGCTCCACGCCATCTATACTGTGTCTCATAGTATTAGATAAAAAAAAGAGGGGGTAGCTACGCCACCCCCTCCACCAACAAAAACAACAATCTATAGAGAATTACGCGCTAAACGAGCCCAAAACAAACGCCTCCTTGCGAACAGTTGTCATTGACCACTCGCCGTTAAGGGTATGCTTAATGCTGTCCTCATCGGCCAACGATGTCGGGTCAACAATGTAGCGCATATCGCCGAACTGACCGAGCAGCTCATTCGACCACACACCGTAGCCTATATAAGAAGCGTCATCGGTGTCGATTTCGTTCGTGCAGAATACGGGCACGCCAGCGATCATTCCGTTCTCAACGATCATCACACCAGAACCAGCATCACGGGGAGTAGCCTCGAGCTCTGCCTTCAGGTACTCGCTCATTACGAAGCACGCAGTGCCGTCGTTCACGACGCCCTTCGCTGATACAAGGCCCTTCATTGCAAGGAGCTCTTTGTAAGTGGGGACATCGCCAGCGAATTGGATGTGGTGAATGCTCTTCTTCTGCGCCTTGGTCTTGATGTCTGCTACGGGAGTACCTACATTCTCCTCCTTCTTGATTGCGTAGAAGGGTCCTGTAGCCTCCTCGGGCAATGCGTTACCCGAAGCGTTAGAAGCTACTTTGACGGGCGAGAACATCAGCGCATTCAGCGTGCGTGTTACACCCATAGGCAACTCCTCTGATACGATGTCGAGTGTGAGGCCTGCCGAGCGATTTACAGCCGAATAAGTAGTCTGTGTCGAGATACCTACACGGAAGGGCTTCGGTTTCAACGCCTCGGTAGAGAGCTTGGTATTACCCAACTTCACCTTCTCGCCAGCCACCTTGGCTACAACGCGACCAAGCACGGGGCTTGCGTACTCGCCAACCAAGCCAGTGCGGAGCTTGATGCCTACCTTATTGAGGATAAGGCCTTCCTCCAAAGGCTTGATAATGTCGCCGATAGTCAAGGGCACCTGACCGTTGATGTCCTGCGTAGTAATCACCTCGCGCTTAACGAGCTGGTCAGCGATTACACGCTTCTCACCTACGCTCTTGAGGTAGTTGTCGAAAGCCACCTCGCGGCAAATGGGAGTCGCAGGGCTATCAGGGATAGCCGACATGGCGATGTATAGGCCGAGGTCGTGAGCCTCACGCTGAAGTGTCTGCACCTCATTAACCTCCTCGGGGGTCTGCGCGCGATTCTCGCGCTCAACATCATCCGCAATCTCATTTAGGCGAACCTTAATCTCGCCCATTCTGTTACGCGCTTCGCGCACAGTCATCTGAATTTTACTCATATCCAAAAAAATTAAAGATTGTTAGCAAATTTTCTAATCGCCGCCACAGCCTTCGCATCGATACGCGATTGTGGCTCAAACATAGCCGAGACTTCTCGAGCATTAACAGTTGTATCCTTATACGCAGGATCACTCGCGATAGTCATGTCGTATATACGACCGATTTTAAGAACATGACGCACGATCGTGCCGTTCGACAATTTATCATAGCGCACATCGTTGCTCTCGTCAGTGGTGTAGATGAAGCTCGACCCCGCCAAGTCGCCACGCTTAACAAGCTCAAGAGCCGTATCGCCATCGGGCGTGCGCGGTGCATCAAACTCGTACCAGACACCCTTCTCGTCGATACCTACAATCAGAGTGCCCTCGCCATTATTGCGACGAGCGAGCAGGCGCTCACGGTTATGCCATAAGGTCATTTTGATGTCGCTGTTGTCAAGTAGTTCTAAATCTACTGCACCTGGCTCGATAATCTCGCGGTAGCGCTCCCAGTAGTCAGAGAGAAGCTCTGACTCGCGGCCAAAGACTATCGCGTAGCCGCGTATTTTACGCGACTCGGCGCCCTCGACCTCGCGAATGCGAGGCGCGCAATCCTCACCACACACTCGTATTTCTCTGTATTTTTCCATAGCTTTTTACCCTTACGAAAATTTTATTGATTTTGGTTGCCCAGATTTTTTTCTTCTCCTGTGATTTTTGCAGAATTCAGCGGTGCAACATTGCACGATATGAGCGCTACATCTCCTCCCTCCACTGCCGGCATGTTCTCTTTTCGACGAATATCGTTCACACCCCACACACCTGTGGCAAGCATCTTGGTGTAGAAATCAGCCTTTGTAATAGAATTCACCGTGAACATCTTCTCCCTATCGAACGAGATTAAGTAATTGCTCAATACGATGGGAGAATCACCCAGTAGCTTTACCGTGATCTCTTGCTCGATCTTTGTCAACAGAGCATCGATGCTGTCCGTAAGAAATCCCACATTCTCCGTCTCTCCTGCGTTGTAAGCATGGTTGTAATCGTCGTATATCTTTGAAGGCGGAACGCGGAACGCTCGGCAAATTTCGCGAATGCCGAACTTCTTGTTGCCGAGTATCTCCATATCGGAAGAGGTCATCGACAAAGGGTATAGCTTTCCATCACCAGGAACAGACACGATGTCATCTCCAGCCCTGAACTTTCTCTGGATTTCCTTCGCGCCATCATCTAACGATTCGTTAGAGTATAAACCGAGGCCCTTGACCGATGTATCGTTAGTAAAGACAGCTTTGAGCTTGCCGCCTGATGCAAAACGCGACCTCGTCTCCTTGTCTGCGACTACTTGTAGGCCGAGCGTGCTGGCAGCATAGGAGATAGTCGATTGACCGACACGCGAGCCGTTAATCGAGCCATTCGAAAAGTGTAATATGTCTTCGGGGGCAAATACCCCGACAACACCGTGCATCTGATCGGACACCTGATACACATCGCGTATCTCATCGTAAGCGCAGCACCCGGGAGTGAGGAGTATTATCTCGTCAACCTCGAAGCCCGCACGCGAGATGTACGCGTAGGCATTACCGCGTAGGCGCATTTGTGCTATTACGGCATACCAGAACTCATACGCCGTGTGCCACTTCGATGGACGAAGAGCCAAGAGATAAAAGAGTGATGAACCTCGGTAGTCCACGAAGATGCCCTGCGTTTTATTCCAGCGTTTGTATTCCAAGGGCAACTTCGCAACGGTGGACGCGGTAATATCGACGCACGAATACACCGCTGCTATCTTCATTGCTTCGGCTGGTGAATTCACATCGATACTGTGGCCATCGTCGATAACGACTTGTTGCACCTGCGTAGTAACAGGCGCAGGGGTGGCCTCGCGTCGCAATAATTTTGTAATAAAATTTGCCATAAAAAATAAACTTCTACAGAAACCCGTTTTTTTTCAAAAGTGGTTGCCCGCTTTTTTTACGACTCCCAATTATTGAATAACCAGTGCGCCATCAAAATTAAAATAATTCCTTCTATTTTGAGATTTGCCGCACGCTTAATCGGCTTCTTATTCCCCATCCTATCTACATCTATCACAGCGTTGGTGATGCAGAAGACATTTATCGGATTGTTGTTCACCGTTTCTTTCCCTGTAAGCGCTCCATACTGGAACGAGTCCACCGAGGCTGTGAAGTGAGCGTATGTCTGTGGTACTGCCTTAAGCACCTTGTCGGCACGCCCCATCGGCAGAGCTGCTCGTAACATATTCACGCAGGTAAGAGCCTTATATGAGTCGTAGCCGATATTCATGATCTGTATATATTGATCTGCAGCGAGGATGTCGTTCACAATCATTGTGTAGTCAATCACTTCGCCCTTACACAACTTGAGGTGGCCCTCCTGCGCCCAGCGCGTGTATAACTCCCTATTCGGATGAGAAGCCAATGCGCCCTCGGGAAAATAGTAATCGATGTGGGTGTGAAATGATTTATTCTTCTTATCGTAAATCTGATAAGCCACCGCCGAGAAGTCATCGCGCACCGAGAGGTCGAAGGCCACCATTGCAGGTGGTCGCCCCTGCCACGATGACAGAGGGAGGTCGCGCAACAAATCGTTAGCCTGGCGATAGGTCATCCACACCTTTGTTTCAGGCTCGGCAAAGATGTTGAGTAGTTTTGTGCGAAAAGCCAACATCTCGTTCGGGTCGAGCAGCGCATCTTGATAGGCTGCCTGGTAGAAGTCAGATTGAACCGTAACGCCGTAGTGAGGTTGGACCTTGCGCCATGTGTTCTCGTCCCACTCCTCGTCATCTACATCGGGCTCGAAGATATGCGCAAAGAGAGTGTCGGCTTCCAGCTCCCCGCGTAACACCTGCTTGTATGAATTAAGCAAGGTAGCAAATGGGCCGAAGAGGTTATCCGACGCGGTTGTAATGATTAGCGTTAACGGCTCGCGGCGTGCCGCCATCGACGATGTGAGTACGGTTAGTACCTCACTGCTTTGCGCCTGTGAATACTCATCGCATATCACCATTGAGGCGTTGAAGCCATCCTGGTTGCGCGGCTTCGACGAAAGGCAAGAAGCGAAGGTTTTTTTATCTTTTCGACGAAACAATACCGTGTGTCTGTTGGTTTTGAAGAATTTTCCCGACGGATCGATGTCTTCGCATATCTCTTTTATCTCGCGGAAACATTGCTGTGCCTGATTATAAGAGTTAGCGGTAACATAAGCCTGCGCGTTAGCATCTCCGTACATCATGTCGTATGCCGCGAAGATAGCGCAAGTGGTCGTTTTGGAGAATTTACGCGGAATAAACAAACAAGCTCGGCGCACCAGGCGCTTGCCATCTTGTTGAAATCCCCAGATGCTGGCATACTGGAATACCTGAACGGGCGTACATTTATATCGGCGGCGACAAGTCGTGCCCGAAAGCTTCACCGTCTCGGCAAATTTAATAAAGCGTCTAACCGCTATATCGTTCCACTCGTAGCGCTCGCGCAGAGTGAAGAAGCGTACGACCGCCAGCACCTCGTAGAGATTGTGCGCCTCGGGTTCATCTCGCACCATCTCGCAGTAATACTGTAGGCGTGGGTCTGTATCCGACAAAGCAGTATAACGCACTGCGGGTATTGCCCGTAGTGCGTTAACAGCTTCAACCTTTGCCTGGCGTAATTTCTCCCTCTGCGACTCGTCCATTTATTCCCCGTTTATCTTTTTGTCAAATTCATCCATCTCGTCGCGGCCGCGATTTACGACATCCTCGAATGTGAGGCCGAGCATCTTCAAGTTGCTCCTCGCTTCATCCATAGCCATAGACGCGACCTCGAACAGAGGATGACGCTTAACCTTCTCGCCATACTTCGATATGTCCTTTACGGTATAACTTTCGAGCCGACTTATTTCGAATTTGGTGCAACTCCACCAATGTAGCGCCGAGCCCGCCATCTCTATAGTCAGAGCGAGGGGTGCAGGGTCTCGCCCCTGGGCGCGAATGATGTCGCGGATGCGACGACGAAAACCCTCCTCGCTGGTACCCGCATTTTTGAGTGTAACGGATTTCGCGGAGGGTGATTTCTCTGTGTTTGTCCGTTTTTTTACGGTTTTTTCGGCTGTAACTTTTTTAGCCATAATCGGTTAAAGTTAAAAAGTTAAATACTTTAACATTTTACAAAAGTCAGTATTTCTCAAAAGTGCCGTGAGTGTTAAAAGAGGGCGCTTGGTGGTCGGGTATCCTATGGGGGTGTCAAATAAAAAAATACCCCCCCCTATTTACCTACTCGCCCTCATTCCCGAAGAACCGAGTCAAGAAAGACTCATGCGACTTCTTGGCCTCGGCCTGCGCCTGCGCCTTCTTATCCCTCCACGGCAACGAGTGTCGGCGACAGTGGCAACGGTGGCATAATGCTTTCAGGTTGTTGTAATCAAAAGCAAGTTCCGCCATGCGGGATGGTTGATCAGTTGACATCACAGGTGTAATGTGATGAACCTCGGTAGCCAGCACACTCCTACCTTGGTCTCGACAATCCTCACACCAGATAGTGTTGGTTAGCTTCTCCTTGCGCAGTTCACGCCACTTACGCGAGTGGATAAACTTTCGATAACGAGCGTCGTGCGCATTATGCCATCGTGCCATCTTTACAGCTTCTTTGGGTTACGCGCTCGCGCTGGTTTGTTCTCTAAACCATAGCGAGGTGCTGTAACCTCACAAAAATCCTTAAACATCTCCTCGACCTCTGTCAACTTTCTTACATCACCTCGCAGCAACTTGACGAGCATTCCGCCAATACCCTCTCTACACTTCTTGCCCGATAGCTTCAACAGGTTGGCTTTAGCGTCCTGTGGCAGGGTAGCGCCGAGGATGATGTCGAGGATACGATAAATAGATGTCGTCGTCGAGAAACAACCATCCGAACTATCAGAAGAAAGCATATACAATTCCTTGCCGTATATCGCCACAATGTGAGAGGGCGCGGGGCGACGGCTACCTTGAGGCTTTATCAGGGTTAACGACTCGCGAAGGCTATCAAGATTTCCCCACAGCGCGCGCAACTCCTCAACCCTGGCAACACTCTCGGGCGTCTGCGGCTCTCCAGAGGGGTCTGCATAACGCAGTATTAGAGCGAGAGCTGCTTGCAAAAGCTCGTACCTTGAGCGCAAACCAAGAGCCTGCACTGTCCTGTCCATTCGCTCGGCTGTCTCGGGCGACACCTTCGACATGATGTTTAAATAAGTTGACATAACAAATTAGTTTTACAAATGTTCTTTGTTAACCTCAACGATAGACTCTATCATCGAGGCGTTGATTATCTTTCCGCCAATGGTTAGCCAGCCGCTGGGAAGCTGGGTGGCTATCTCCTCCATACTCATCGTTGACTCCACCTGTTCACGAACGATACAGCCGAGGAACTTAATCTCGTAAGTCTTCTTGCTCATCTGTCATTATCTTCGCGTTCAACATACTTAAACCAACCGCCACGAGCACCACAAAGCCTGTTATTACAGCGGCTACGATAAATGTGAGTGCCATGCCTAACCCTTCCATCACTATTCTCACGCCTCTTGCTTTGCCTCAACATCCATACTCTTTTGCTCCTCGGTAGAACTCTCGCTACTATGCTCCGCGTAATACCCCTCGTTGATCACTGCGAGTTTACCCTCGGCATCCTCGGCGCGCTTGCGCATTGTAGCGAGGGCGCTGTTGGCTATTCTCTCGCGTTTCGCAGCTTCCCAATCCTCTTTACAAGATCTTCGACTTCTTCGTCCAGTCGCTCGGCAAAGCTCTTCCACTTCGCAACTTCGAGCTTTTTTGTAAAGATTAGCACTCCCCATGCTGCATTGACAACATTTAAACCCGCCATTGCCCACTCTCCTTGAGTGGCGAAAGCTATAGCAACAATTAGCGCTAAAGCGATTAGAGCGATGTACGCGACTTTCAAATTCTTTTTCATATCCGATTTCTTAAGATTAGTTAATTCTTTTCCACAAAGGCTTACCCGTCGGCTGGGCTACTGGCGAGAAGTACTGGTCTGATGTTCCGCCGTGGCGGTGAACGAAGTCGCACATCTCCTCGTATGTGTATAGTCTCTCTCCCTGCTTCTCGGCTATGCGTTCGCGCAGAGCATTGTCGCGATCGGCGAATGATTGGAATGCTACGCGAGCCGAGCGATGGCGCTGGCAGGCCCCCTTGGACCAAGCCGTCGCGAGTATGCGGCGTAAGTCGGCTTCGGCATACCCCTCAACCATCGATGCAATGTCTTCATCCGTGAAAGGGTGCGTCATCGAGAAGTAGTCGGGCGTGTTGCGTATCATCCACTCTACGAGTTCTACCCCCTGCTCGCTTACGCGTGTATGCGCATCACGCGCGCCCGCGCTTTTAGTACTTACGGGATATATACTATTACTGTGTGTGTGTTTATTATTTTCTTTATTATTTATACATATGTTGGTTACTGCTTTGGTTACTGCTTTGGTTACACTTTGGGCGTGTCTTTCGACTGAATCGCTGTAACGCACTGAATCCTCAATACTTGCAGGGGTGGCGATTTGGTTACTTACTTGGTTACTTACTTGGTTACCGCTTTGGTTATTTAACATAATATCATTGTCGCGCAGTTGTACGAAATCAGACCATATGACAGTGATTTTTGTGTACCTCGCAGCCGCCTCAACGGTGATGTAACCAAGCGACTCTAACGACTCCAAAGCGTGGCGCACCTGCATAGGCGTGAGGCCTACATCCTCGGCCAGCTGTGCGCGACTGGTTATCATCTCGCCGCGCTCGATTTTACCGCATGCAGGGTGCTCGGTGGTGCAATATGCCACCTCGGAGCATATATGCGCCAAAAGCCACCGTTTTACACCTTTCAGGATATTTATCGAGCGTGGTAGTTTTATGTATCCGTATTTGTTCATTGGGGTAATATCTTGTTATACCAAATTTTCAAGTGCGTATTTCAGAGCATCCTCGAGGGCGAGTTCGTAAGTTGTATTAGGTTCACCAATCTCCAATGTTATGCCTAAAGTGTTGTATATTTGCCAGCTCCAAAAAGGTCTAAAACTCTCTGTGTCGTCAGAATATTTCAACTCGATGATTACCCCCTTCTCCTCTCTCAACCATCTTTGCAGTAGGCTCTGGGTGGGTAGATACCAAGCGTCGCAATTTGCCCAATCTGGCTGTGATTGTGGTAACTCGTAAAAGAAAGCACGACCATCTTGCTTTATAACCTTTTGCAATGGAAACCCTTTCTCCTTTGCTAACTTTGCTACCCCAGCGGTGCAGATTTCTTCGTGTATCATATCACCCCCTCCTCTTTAAGTTTGACTATCATATCGTAAAGCGCATCTATGAGTTCATCGGCACTAACATTTAAGGTACTAACATGACCAACACACCAGCATCTTTCCATTGTATTCATATCCGTGAGGTCGTAAATGTTAGAAAAAACAGGCAGCATCTCAATCAACTCGCCAATGGAGTAGTCTGATATTAGGAAATCTGTAGAATCAACCCAGTCTACTTCTTCTTCATTCTGTGGGTATCTAATACTCTTCGGTTTCTCAAACCCCAACTCAATTAGCTTGGCGGTCTGCTCGGGTGTCGTGTATTGTTTCATAGCATCTCTTTTTCAAATAGTATAGGCTGTTTGGCAGCGATGGCCGTGTTGAACTCTATTCGACACCCCTTGCTCTTCTCCCAGCCGTCGAGCATATATATCATCGCGCAGTCGGCTAACATTTCGAGGTCGCGCGTCATATGCTCGTCGTAGGTGGCTGTCGAGGGCAAGCCATTGTTAAGAGGGTTGACGGGCATATATCCACGCGCCAACAGCTGCTGTTCTGCCGCCTCAAAGCGGGCGCGGCACACCTCGGGGTCAATCCCCGTTATCGGGCCGCTGATGTAAATTTTTTCCATACTGTTTCGTACTTTTTTAAAACAAATCCAGTTGCTTTGGTCTCATATATCTTCCCGCCTGGTGATGAGGAACGAATAGTCTTTCCGTTGTTGCCAATCCCCCTTTACCCGAGTATCCTGAACTTTTTTTTAATTCAGCGATACAAACGAAGTCGGGTGGCATAGAATATTCGCTAATAAATAACGGCACTGACTGTCTTAACGCCCATTCGTAAAATTCGTCATGGTCAAATTCTACTCCATATCCCACCGTTCCTTGATATGGAGGATCGCAATAAACCACGCTGGCGGCGGGTACTGATACCTTGCGATAATCAAGTTGCAATCTCTCCAAGCTCTGTAAGCTCTGCAATCTCTCCAAGCTCTGTAATCTCTGCAAGCTCTGCAAGCTCTGCAAGCTCTGCAAGCTCTGCAAGCTCTGCAAGCTCTGCAAGCTCTGTAAGCTCTGTAAGCTCTGTAAGCTCTGTAAGCTCTGCAGAAGGGTAAAATATTCCGTAACCTCCTCGTAAGGCTTTAACGGCATCCAGTGTGCCATCTTCTCATAATGCTCTCGTGTTGGGAATTCCCATTGTGAACGCCCAAAATAATGCCCTTGCATTTGTGTTCCCAGGCGCCGCCCTACCTCTGCCTGCGTCAAACCCGATGCACGCAGTGATTCACATAAGTAATTGCGTAATACCTCTTTTGTATGCGCGATATCCGCTTCTACCTTCTCTATCAAAGTACCTATCTCACTCGAAAAATTCATCTTATTCTTACAATACCAGCGGATATACTTCTCCTTGTAAGCTTCGTGATTTTTAACAATATCCGCCATTGATCCATCGCTAATAATTCCGAATTCCAGAAGCTTGCTTCTGTCTCTAAACACTTTGGCGTAGTGTAGCGCCTCCTTCCAGGGCTCCACCTCTCGAGAATAAAGATAGTTCTGCATATTATTACCAAACGACCAACATATGCGAATGTAAGGGTCGGTGTCTTTTGTCGCATAAAAATCAGCTCGGCTAATCCACCTCGTTTCCTCTTTATATCTCCCATCCACCGCATCCTTAAAAAGAGAAGGGGCGTCGCCAATGTCATTCGCGATGTACCTTTTGTATTTCCCCGACAGCATGGCGCAATGAGTCATGGCGCAGCCTCCCGCAAAAAGATCTACAAATGTGTTCGCGCGCGGCAGTAAATCTATTATCTTCTGCGCAATTGCGTTTTTGCTACCCTGATACGATACTCCAAATGCCATTTTATCTCTTTTGCGGATTAGGGCGTAGCGGCTCGGCGATATAGTCGAGCTCGGTCAACCACTTGTTAAACTTCCTACATCTCTTGTTTGCCATAGCTTTAATATTTTTTTGTCTATTTGACTAATCAGCTCTACCGTCATCATCTCCGTAATAGAGCTTGTCTTCGACGCAGGAGACGATATATGCGTCGTACTCTTCCGAAAGCGCCGCCCAGTAGTCATAACCCTCGGGGGTTTCATCCCAACGGAAGGCGGCGCTTAAATCCGTGGGCCGAACTCTATCTCCTCGTTGTCGGGCGACATTGCGCCTGAACTTGCCCAGCGCATCCTTCTCCGCGAGGAACTGCTCCAAACTCTTCATATATCTTTTTTTTACAAAACTCTCGTTTTATGTTGTGATAGCTCACCCGTCCACTCGCGACGGCGGAGCTCGGCCATCAGCGCCTCATCGCTCACATATTCAAGCCAGCTCAACTACACTATATATGTGTAGTCTTTGTCGGCGAACGGTACAGGCGCATTGTCTATGTAGCGAGACTGGGAAAGTGGTTCGGTGGCCTCTACTGCATGCTTCGCCTCCTCGAGAGTTAGCCTGTAGTCATCTTTCCGCTGGAGAGGTTCTGCCTCGAAGGTGGCGATAGGGTTAACCTCAACGATAGAGGAACTCTCCTCGGGCTTTTATGGCTTCTTAATTCGTTTGTCGGTCGTGCAGTCGTAGCATAGATGTAGGCGCGCACCTTTATTCCAGTAGGCAACGGGAAACTCCTCGACCTTGAGCACGCATCCGCATTTACGACATTTGCGATAGCCTTCTGCAATAACCTCGGCCTTGTGCGTATATCGCTTATCTTTCGTACAAGCGTAGCAGATGCGAGATATTACCCTCTTCTTCTTCGCAAAGCGCTCTATCGGCAGAAGCTCGCCGCATGTGCGACATCGGCGCATACCGTCGGGGGCCTCATCCCTGGGTGTCTTCTTCGCCCTGGGCGAATGTGGCGACAACTTCTCTCTATGCGCTTCGAAGCGCTTCTTCCTCTTCTGCTCCATCATCTCTTCTTTATCAACACCTTCTAATATGCCACCCTCTGGTGTGCAGTAGAATTCTTGTGCCCAGAGCCAGCAGTAGAAATCGTAATAAGGCTTATCTCTTTTTATTGACATCTTCTTAAAAACCAGCGCGAGCCGTCGCGGAGGGCGCTGGGACTATCATTAACCCTTAAAAATATAAAACTGCTATGGAGGAAAGTCTCCTTGCAAGGGTGAGGGGTATCGAACCCCTCTACTTCACGATTAGCGAGGTCGCTTCAACGCCTCGTTTATCTCGAAGGGCGCTATCCATTACGCCCAGATACCCTCTCCAAACAAAATAACAACAAATCTAAAAAATATGGCCAGTTGGCTCGTGAGGCGGAGGGCCTCGAACCCTCCAGGCTGCCCGTACCTCTCCACCCTTGCGGGTAGTTGCTTGCGTGCATAGGCTTACCAGAGCCTTGGTGGATGGGGCAGGAGTCGAACCTGCGTCCCAGTATCGGAGTAACCGCTTGCGCGGCGCTTCACTTCTCTCACCCGTGTGAGCTACCCATCCTTACTGCGCCTCATTATCGGCGTGGGGCGAGGCGCAGGCATAAAAAAGGTTTAAAAGCGATGGAGGCTCCTTAACCCCCTTTTTAAAAGTTAAACAATAAAAACCCTATAGGTTATAAGATGGGCGGCACCGATGAACACTATTTACAAACCAAATAAAACCCTACCAAAATTATCAGAAAAAAAAAGATGGTTGCCGCCCCTGTGCTCGGGAGGTCGGTCAGAACCGCCCGAACTATTATCTCAAAGAACTATTACCTGTTTTTAGGAAAGTTGAACCTTGTCTCGTAACGCCTCAACGCTTCGTAGTCGATGATGTAGCGAGGCATCCAAATGGTGTTGACCTCTCTTATCACCCTCGCGTTCACCATATGCTGCAGGAAGATCCACAGCTCCTCTGCTGTGATGGGCCACGCCGCCGTGGCCGCGTGGCGTCTGAAGGAGAAGCGGAGCTCTCGCCAGCGTGCACCCTCGGGTACTATCCGAGCTTTCTTATTCTCGGTCTGGTAAAAGCTGATGACGCTGATGACGATACTCTTTATCTCTGCAACCTTGGCCTGCGCCTCGAGGGGGTTGCGGGGGTTAAACTTCATCGGCTATTGTCAAATCTCTGCTTTGTCGAGAGGTAAGCTCTCTTCGCCGCGGGGTAGTCGAACTGTACAGCATCGAAGAGCGACACCTGCCCAGCATCATCTACAGCGAGATAACCCATCTTGATGTACTCGTTGAGAGTCGATGCCGAGCATCCTGCTATCTCGGCAGCCTTGCGTGGCGACACCTTGACGCCTCGTAGAGCCGACATGTCGCCCCAGCCACGCTCGGCGAGATAGGCCTTGTCTATCTTGGCAAACATCTGCTCATTATCCGAGCTGTGCACGAAGCCCTCGCGAGCCAGCACCTCGGGCGGGATAAAGTCGGTAAGATGGGTAGTAGTATTCATTCTACTTCGATATTAGGTGGTATTCCTGGTTTCCAAAAAGGTCGGTCGTCAGTAGATACACCGCGTTACATCGCGAGCATCTGACTATCTTTTTTTTAGCGGAGGTATCGAGTATCTTGCCGCATTTACATTTTTTGCCCATAATACTTCTGATACTCCTCCTTACTCACTGGCTTGGTCAGCATTCCGCTCTTCGCCATCAGCGCCATTATCGCACATACGCCGAGCAGGGCGAGGAAGAAGCCTCCACCCTCGGCATTGCCGAGCCAGTATATTGCCGCTAACATAAAAGCGACGAATAGTATGCCTTGATATATCTTTTTCATGCCTCAATTTATTTTCCCGGTTTTCTCATTCAATACCTTGCGATACTGCGCTACTTTGTCTTCGTCGGCGAGCTTCGCGCCCAGCTTGACAACAATCTTGCGGAAATCTTCATTCGTCAGAGCCTCTACCAAAAGTGCTCGTTGTAAGAAGCCATCGGCACATGAGACAAGGCCATCCTTGCCACCCTGCTCCGTTCCTGTGATTATTATGAAGACGCTATCTATTTCCTTGAACTTCTCTTTCGCCAGCTCGTAAGCTTGTTTGATTTGCTCAATCATACCTCAACTCTCTATTAAATATTCTACTTCTTCTCCTCTTCTGCGGCCTCGGCGTGCGCGTCGCGCCATCATATCGTCCGAGCCGAAGAATATTGTCGCGCACATTATCATCATCAGGAAGGATGCCCCTGCGCGACGAGCGAGCTCCTTGAGGTCTATCTCGCAGTTCTCCGAGAGAAACCACGCCACCAGGGCGTTGGTCGAGTGGCGGATGCCAGCCTTCTCGTAGATGTTCTGCGTGTGCCTCACCACGGTGTAGTAGGCTATGCCGAGGCGTTCGCCTACCTCCTTACCGATGTCGCCCAACACATAGGCCATCGCTACTCGCGTCTCGGCCCTGGTGAGCGTTACATCTGTTTTTAAATTTGCCGTTCTCATTGTTGTTGGTTTTTGTTGGTTGTTCTCTGTTTAGGTGGTGCGCCTAACCTCAACGCCCTCCGCGATGGTTGTGCACTGATAGCCTCTGCCAGGGTAATCACCCTTGATAGTTGAGATGGATGACCGTACAACACTCGGGAGGTACTCCTCGCGAACGACAACTATCACATCCCCCTTCTCCATCGCACGCAGGCGTGCGCGTAAATTCGTCTTTGTCATATTGTTTATTATTTATTATTTATATATATTTGCTAATTGAAAATTACCTCAACCCTACAGGTGGCTTCTGCGGTGCCTTGAGATTTCGACCGTGGGTTGTTCCCTGGAAGAAGGGACAGGCCTCGCAACCGCCATACTTGGCTTGCAGTACCAGCATCTGAAGCTCGTAACCCTGCTTCAGGAGTCTGCCGGTGTAGGTTGTTAACGCCTCGCAACGAGATGTATAGCAGTGTGGCTGTCGAAGCAGTATCGAGATGCGGGGGTTCAGACGCCCCTGGGGCGCTGGTTGCATCAACTGCTCATCGGCAGAGGGTTGCGCTTTAGCTCGGCGGCAAGGTAGGTGCGCCATCAAGCGGAGGATGCGTGTGTAGAGTTTCATTACTATGGTTAAATGTTGTTTGTTTATATTGTAAATTAAAACCTCAACTTATGGGCGATCGTCAAAAATCGTATCTGCAAGCACTTCTTGAACTGCGCGATAAGGAGGCTCGCGAAACTGCCGACACCTGCCTGCGGATGCTCTCTACATTGATTGTCGCCGTAGGCGCAATTCAAGTTCTTTCCATCGAGTTAACCGCTGCCGAACGATGCAATCCTTACAGTTGGGTTCTTCGAATGTCCACTGCTCTACTGACAGGTAGTAGCCTTGCCGCGCTAATCGCAATTGGTATTCTGTTAATTCGGCGCATTCGCATAACTGACAGTATAGGGGCAAAGGCGGATGAGGCAGCGAAGAAGCGAATCCGCGATGACTTAATAAATATCCCACAGTCTCGCGTGCTTTTCGTTTTGCTTCTCGTCTGCGTTGGAGTTTCCTTTGCGCTATTCGCCATCGCAACGATAACCTTGGGCCTTTACTCTTTGCTGTCATAGTAGGGTTGTTTATTGTTGTTTGTGATGCAAATATAATATTATCATCATAAAAATAGCAAATTTTTACCAAAAAAAGATGATAAAATAATCTTATATAAAGATGATAATATTATAAGTGTTAGTTTTGTGCGTTGATTTGCAATGTGATACAAGATGATAATATTAACATAAAACTTTTTTATTATGGGATTTTTATTTTTGATTATCGTGTTCGCTGGTCTTACAGTTGGGGCGATACTGCTTCTAAACATGGGGAAAGAACAAAAAGAACAACCCGTGCAAGTTACATCTTACCAAAGAGATGATGATAGCTCTATCTATAAAATACCCAGAAACCGATTACTTAATCTACTGGGGTGGGCGGAAGCACCTCAAAGGTATTTTATCGGAGAACACTCCATCACATTCGATGTACTTAAAGGATATACATATAAAGATATTGTTGGTACATTTTACCGCCCCGATGTTACCTTATTCGATGTAGGATGGTTTAATGGATATGCTGCTATCGAGCCATCCAATTCTTATGACGGATTCGCTGTGGCAATATATCGCGACGACCATAAGCAAATAGGATATATACCAAAGGGGAATGTAGCTTTGTTTAATTACATTCGCGCCCAAGGCGGATATGTGCACGCTTACGGGGCTTTAGCGTACGACTGCTGGAGTAATAGATGGTATGGGCTTGTTGCCATTGAAGATGATGCTTCGATGGTAGAGGTGAGAAATGCGCCCATCAGGGAGGCTAACATCACATTCTACGAGCCGACGATTGACATAACAAAGTTTCTCAACGAAAAACAAGATAACTAGCAATATTGGATTATAGATTTTTAAAAATAAGTTTTCAACCAAATGACTATGAGGAAAGTAATCTGCCTTGCGTTAAGTTTGACAACCGTGATTTTATTGGGGTGTTCTCGAACTTTTAATATCAAATGGTGGCAATTTAAATATCTCCCCTATAATGGAGGATTTTTAGCCATAAATGAGTTTGAAACAGACACTATTAAATTAAGGGTTGGAGATAAATTATTTGGCGACACTATAAGTTTTGATATTAGCGCGTTAAAATGGACCGATGAAGATTTTTACGATTATATAAATGCGAATCATAGTACCCTCATAAGGAAGGAGACGGCTAAATATTTAAACGATACGGCTACTTACGAATATGATGCAGTGCCT
>JAEIGA010002896.1_pt1 | contig 27056 bp, 19 predicted proteins | sample 9270691 | NCBI WGS metagenome assembly JAEIGA01 (sample SAMN17057246, study PRJNA624740) | gut metagenome | biome: biome; isolation source: fecal sample | host: Bos grunniens | place: China: Xizang | collected 2019 | reverse complement strand
CTCTCTCACACGCTAAGACTTATGCTGCTGCAGTAGAGGCAAGAGCTGAGAAGGCTGCTGCTGAGGCTGACAACACTAAGAAGGCTGTGAAGAAGATCAACTCTAACATCGAGAAGACTACTCTCGGTGACCTCGATGCACTCGCAGCTCTTAAGAGCCAGCTCGAGGGTAAGTAAGATCCTATGAATTTCACTCTTAAAGTTCTGGGCACGGCTTCGGCCCTGCCCACAACTGAAAGATATCCAAGCGCCCAGGTACTTGACGTACGTGGGCGCTTATTTATGATTGACTGCGGCGAAGGTGCGCAGATACAGCTCCGTAAGGCCGGTGTGTCATTTCTGAAGATAGAACATATATGCCTCTCTCATATCCATGGCGATCATCTTTTCGGCCTGTTCGGCCTTCTCTCGACCATGGGCATGTTAGGACGTTCGTCGGATCTTGACATATATGCACCTGCTTCATTCCGTCCCGTACTGGATTTCTTCCTGTCAAGTTTCGGAGAGGGGATAAAGTTCGGAATCAACTTCGTTCCGCTCGAAATGAAGGAGCCGGAAGTCGTGTATGAAAACCGTACGGTCGAGCTGCTTGCCTTTCCGCTTAACCATCGCGTGGATACCTATGGATTCATGATCCGCGAGAAGTTGCCTCCGTATAATGTCCATAAGGAGGCTATCAGCCGTTATGGCTTGAGTCTCACAGAGATAGGGACGCTTAAAAGGGGAGAGGATGTCCTCCGTCCTGACGGAAGCGTGGTCCGAAGCGATGAGGCTGCCTATGTGCCATATGTGCCGCGCAGCTACGCTTATTGCAGTGATACCGCACCTTTTCCGGAGCTGTCACGGTGGATCGCGGGGGTGGACCTTCTTTACCATGAGGCTACATTCCCGGCGGAAATGTCGGAGATGGCGGAGAAGACCTTCCATTCGACAACGCTTCAGGCCGCGCAGACGGCTCTTGATGCCGGAGCAAAACGTCTGCTGGTCGGACATTATTCTTCACGCTTCCCGTCTGTGGATTTTTATCTGGATGAGTTGAAGACGGTCTTCCCCAATGCGGAACTTGCGCATGATCTTGATGAATTTGAAATTCCTTTGCTGAAAAATTAGTATATTCGCAAAGGAATTTTTTTTGTATTATGAAGAAGTATATCTTACTAAGTCTGGCTTTGTGCCTTGGCCTGATTGCGTCTGCACAGCAGCGTGCTGACCGTCAGAACCTTACAGATCCTGAATCTACATCCATAATTCTTCTTGGAGACCCTCAGGGATATGTGAAATATGATCTGAACCAGCCTATATTTGATCTCGTTACTGCATGGATAGCAGATAATATAGACCATCTGAATATTGAGGCAGTGCTCTGTATGGGAGACCTTGTGGAACAGAATGACAACAATGCTCTGAACAGAAAGATGCTCAATCAGACCAGCCGCCAGATGTGGGAGGCTGTTTCGGCTTCATTCGCTAAGCTTGACGGCAAGGTAATGCATGTCCACAGCCCAGGAAATCACGATTACGGCTTCAAGGCTGCTGAGGATGAGCATACCTTCTTCCCGGATTATTTCCCTGCTGAGCGTCAGGGAGACGTGCTTCTCGACCGTCTCGTGGCCGAGTATCCTAACCGCGAGGGAAGGGCATCTCTCGAGAATTCGGCATATGAGCTGAGGCTCAACGGATGGGACAGGCCGATTCTTGTGATCACATCGGAGTTTGCACCGTCTGACGGAGCCCTCGAATGGGCAAGGAACCTCTGTCTTTCAGACAAGTATAAGGACCATGTCGTCATCTATATGACACATTCATACATGAAGTGCAGCGGCTACTGCGACAATGCTCTCATTCAGCGTGAGAATTATCCTCTTACTAAGAAAGAAGGTAATAATTCAGGCCAGCAGATATGGGAGAAACTCGTCAGCCAGGTGCCTAATCTTCGTCTTGTGCTCTGTGGCCATCATGCGCATGGTGCAGATAAGGACGGAAACGATAAATACGAAGGCAGCATAGGCTGGAGAGTTGATAAGAACAATGCAGGCGAGAAGGTATATCAGATGCTGTATGATACCCAGACTCTCGGAGGAGGATGGGAAGGAAACGGCGGAGACGGATGGCTTCGTATCCTCGAGTTCATGCCTGACGGAAAGACCGTCAAGGTGCGCACTTATTCTCCTCTCTTCGGTATCTCTCCTGTTACAAGACATCTTGCCAGCAGGACAGGCAAGCTTGATCAGTTTGACTTTGTAATTGACTGATATAGATGAAGTTCTCATATAAGATCATAACCGTTGCACTGCTTTTCGTAACGGGACTTTCCGCTCAGAATCGTGTGCTTTCTCCACAGGAAAGGTACATAAGCCAGTATGCAGGGCTTGCTGTAGAGGAAATGTACCGAAGCGGCGTTCCGGCCAGTATAACCCTCGCGCAAGGCCTTCTCGAGTCGCGCTACGGCCTCTCGGAGCTTGCCGTAAATGGAAATAACCATTTCGGCATCAAATGTCATAATACCTGGGACGGAAAGAAGATGTACCACGATGATGACAGAAGGGGAGAGTGTTTCCGCAAATATTCATCGCCTGAGGAATCTTTCCGAGACCATTCGGATTTCCTCCGATATCGCGACAGATATAAATTCCTCTTCGATCTCGAGACAAAGGATTATGAGGGATGGGCATACGGTCTGAAGAAGGCCGGCTATGCGACAGATCCCGCTTATCCGTCCAAGCTTATCAAGCTTATCGAGGATTACAGGCTTTATGAATATGACGCTCTTCCGGCAGACTACTGGAGGGCGGAACGTGGCCGCGAGGATGTTCCGGAGTATGTGATGGAGCCGGAGAAGCCTAAGAAAGCCAAGAAGGCAAAGAAGGAGGAAGTCAAGGAAACTGAGCCTCAGGTGATTCCGGAATCGCCTACCAAGATAGAGGCGATAAAGATAATTGATGACGCTCCCAAGGGTGAGTTCAGCTTCTCCCTCTCGCGCCAGATGTATTCTCTCAACGGTGTGCCTTTCGTCTATTCGACAAGAGGGGAGACATACGCGGCAATAGCCAGGGCCTTCGGTCTCTTCCCTAAAGAGATACTGAAATTCAATGATTTACCGAGAAATACCGACCTTTATAAGGAACTTGTTCCGGGTACCTTGATATATGTACAGCCGAAGAGAAATGAGGCTGCAAGGGGCTTGGAAAAGCATGTGCTTGAAGCGGATGACGATCTCTGGGCCCTTTCCCAGAGGTATGGCGTAAAACTGGCGAAGATTTATAAAATGAATGACTTCGACGTGCATTACATACCACGCGAAGGCGATATAATCAGACTTAGAAAAGGAAGATGACAGCAAAGGCAAAAATATTGACCGGAGTCGCAGTGGCTCTGGCGGTGCTTGGCGGTATAGGAAGCTTTATCGTCGGAAGATATTGGATAGACAACAGGACTCCGAACTTTACGGAGGATTATGTGCTTTATGTCCATCCGGAAACTACCGTGGACCAGGTGACGGATTCATTGTCTGTCGGTGCGGGAACCATACGTCCAAAGAGCCTCGCACGTGCATTCAAGGAGATGGAGGTCGCGCAGAAGATGAAGCCCGGACGTTATGTCATCGAACCTTCTGTGCCGAGCATCTATGTCGCACGCATGCTTGTGTTCGGCTGGCAGACGCCTCAGAACATGACGCTTTCCGGTACCATCCGTTCCAAGGGAAGGCTGGCCCAGAAGATAGGCGTGCAGATGATGGTCGATTCTGCGGATGTTGCCAAGGCTTTGGAGGACAAGGATTTCCTTGCTGAATATGGCTTCACGCCGGAGAATGTGTTTGCTCTTGTTCTTCCTGACACGTATGAGATGTACTGGACAGCATCGGTTGAGGAAATCTTCGACCGCTTCAAGAAGGAATATGATGAATTCTGGACAGAAGAGCGAGTGGCAAAGGCCAAGGCACAGGGACTCAGCAAGATGGATGTTTCCATCCTTGCTTCAATCGTAAGCGGCGAGACCCTCAAGGACTTCGAATATCCTAAGATTGCCGGAGTGTATCTGAACAGATACAAGAAAGGAATGAAGCTTCAGGCCGATCCTACCGTATGTTTCTGCTATGATTATACTCTTGACAGAGTGCTGAAGAAGCATCTCCAGATTGACTCTCCTTACAATACCTATAAATATGCAGGACTGCCGCCGGCTCCTATCAACGTGCCTCCTAAGCCATGTCTGGAGGCTGTACTGAATCCGGATCAGCACGGTTACATCTATTTCTGCGCAAGTCCGGCCTTTGACGGTACCCATCGTTTCGCGGTAGGCTATGGGGAGCATCTCAAGAATGCCCGCGAGTTCCAGCGCGAACTGACAAAGCGTAGGAAAGCCAGGAAGAATAACCAGTAAGTCAATTCTCAAGTCCGATACAATCCTGCCTCTGCATGACTATCGCAAAGCGACCCTATTCCGGGCAAATGTCATGCAGAGGCAGGATTGTATTAGATATTACCTGTTAAAGTCTAAAGATTGATGCTGTGGTAGTGCGGTCCGAAGCGTTCGAAGGCTGCACGGTCGAGCTCTTCCTGATGGTCCGGATGGGCGATGCTGATGAGGAGTTTCGCACGCTCCTGCATAGACTTGCCGTAAAGATCCACAGAGCCGAACTCTGTCACGATATGGTGAACGTGTGATCTTGTCGTCACGACTCCGCCTCCCTCGATGATGGTCGGTGCTATCTTGCTGCCGCCCTTGTTGGTGCATGACGGCATGGCGATTATTGATTTACCGCCCTTCGAGAGCGATGCGCCATATACGAAATCCACCTGTCCGCCTACTCCTGAGTAGAAGCGTGTTCCGATTGAGTCCGCACATACCTGACCGGTGAGGTCAATCTGTACTGCCGAGTTGATTGCAGTCATCTTCGGATTCTGCGAGATCACATACGGGTCGTTGGTATATCCCACGTCCATCATCGCTACCATCGGGTTGTCATCGATGAAGTCGTAACATTTCTGCGATCCCATAAGGAAGGTCGATACGAGCTTGCCACGGTCTGTGACCTTGTTCGAACCGTTGATTACGCCCTTGTCCACGAGCTCGAGTACTCCGTCTGCAAACATTTCTGTATGCACGCCGAGGTTCTTATGGTTTCCGAGTTGCGCGAGAACAGCATTAGGAATGGCTCCGATACCCATCTGAAGGCATGCGCCGTCCTCGATGAGAGCCGCGCAGTGCTTTCCGATCGCAGTCTCTACCTCGTTCGGCTCGCTGAAATGTGCAGGCTCGAGCGGTGTCGCATCCTCTACGAAGATGTCGATCATGTCCATAGGAATCATTGCCTGACCCCATGCACGCGGAACGTTAGGGTTGACAACCGCGATTACGGTCTTGGCACATTCTATGGCCGCGAGGGTCGCATCAACTGATGTTCCGAGGGATACGAATCCGTGCTTGTCCGGAGGACATACCTGAATCATTGCGACGTCGCAGCGAAGGGCTCCGCATCTGTAGAGCTTCTGCGTCTCGCTGAGGAAGACAGGAATGTAGTCGGCATATCCGGCCTGTACGCCCTTGCGGACGTTCGCTCCCACGAAGAATGCCTGGTGGAAGAAGATGCCGTTATACTTTTCTTCTGTGTATGGGGCTGGTCCCTCGGTGTGAAGGTGGTGGATGCGGACATCCTGGAGTTCACCTGCATCACCCCTTCTGCAGAGGGCCTGGATAAGTATCTGAGGCGCGCTTGCAACGCTGCTGAAATGGACGTGGTCACCTGATTTTACGACCTTTACGGCTTCATCTGCCGAAACGAAATGAATCTCTTTGCGCATAAGTTTAAGATTAATACCTCAAAGATAGGATTTTTTCTTAATTTTGCATAATGTCATTCCATAGACTTTGTCGCCATTCCGAGTGCTTTTAGTGTCATTCCGAGTGCTTTTAATGTCATACCGAGCGGTTTTAATGTCATTCCGAGCGCTTTTAATGTCATTCCGAGTGCTTTTAATGTCATTCCGAGCGAAGTCGAGGAATCTAAAACAAAAAATATGCATACAAGAGAAGATAAACTTCAGGCGTTCGGCAGAATTCTGGACGTTCTTGACGAATTAAGAGAGAAATGCCCTTGGGACCGCAAGCAGACCAACGAGTCCCTCCGTCCCCAGACCCTGGAGGAAGTGTATGAATTGAGCGATGCCATAATGAAAGGCGAAGAACGCGAGTTGTCGAAAGAGCTCGGCGACGTTCTTCTCCATGTGCTGTTCTATGCGAAGATAGGTGAGGAAAAGCGGAACTTCGATATAGTTGATGTGATCAACTTCCTCTGTGATAAGCTGATATATCGTCATCCGCATGTCTTTTCATCTGCTCAGGTGGGTGATGCCGAGGATGTGATAAAGCAGTGGGAGATGCTTAAGACTAAGGAGAAGGACGGCAATAAGCGTGTCCTTTCCGGAGTGCCCGATGGTCTTCCGCCGCTTCTGAAGGCTTACCGTATGCAGGATAAGGCACGTGGCGTAGGCTTCGACTGGGAGAAGAAAGAAGATGTGTGGGAGAAAGTGAAGGAGGAGATGGGCGAGTATCAGGCGGAACTCGATGCGATGGCTGCGGCAGGCAACGATGAGGAACGTGCCGCGGCGTATGACCGTGCCGAGGATGAGCTCGGTGACTTCCTTTTTGCGACAGTCAATGCCGCGAGACTCTACGGACTGAATCCTGATACAGCTCTGGAGCGTACCTGTGCGAAGTTCAGACGCCGTTTCACATATCTCGAGGAACAGACCATTCGTAAGGGACGTAATCTCACCGATATGACTCTGGCAGAGATGGATGCGATCTGGGATGAAGGCAAAGCTAAAGGATTGTAGCATGTACGATTGGCAGGAAAGGACAGCTATGCTGGTGGGGGAGGAGATGCTGGAGCATTTCCGCAATTCCACTGTAGCGGTCATCGGAGTCGGTGGCGTCGGCGGCTATGCTGCTGAGATGATCGTGCGTGCCGGCGTAGGACATCTCATCATACTTGACAGTGACGATGTGTCCGTGACAAACAAGAACAGACAGCTTCTGGCGCTGGATTCGACCGTAGGCAGGCAGAAATGCGATGTGCTGGCAGAGCGTCTCAAGGATATCAATCCGGAGCTTGACCTGATAGTGATCAAGGAATATCTTGAAGCTGAAAAGGCAGGGGAGGTGCTCGGAGAATATAAGATTGATTTTCTGGTTGACGCCATAGATACTCTTTCTCCGAAGCTCCATCTTATCAAGTACTGCATGGACAGCGGGATACCTCTGGTCTCGTCCATGGGAGCAGGCGCAAAGTATGATGTGACGAAGGTCCGCATTGCGGATGTGTCGAAATCCTTCAACTGCCCGCTTGCTTATATTGTACGCAAGCGCCTGAGATACATGGGTATAAAGAACGGATTCAAGGTGGTGTTCTCGGAAGAACTCCCGGATAAGGATTCGATTGTTCCATGTGAGGACAGGAACAAGAAGTCGCAGGTAGGAACCATATCTTATATTCCTGCGGTCTTCGGCTGCGCATGCGCCCAGGCGGTCGTGCAGGGGCTTATGAAAATGAAAGAGACACAAAACAAATAACAAAACTAAAACAATATGAAAACTTCAAAATTCATTCTTCTCTCAGTAGTTGCAGCATCTTTGATGATGAGCTGCAAGGCTGAATATGTCAAGGTGGACACTTTCGCGGAAGCGGAAGATCCAGTAGCTCTGACTCCTGAGGCTGCAGCTGCATGGGACCAGGCCGGTACAAAGCTCAATGCTTCGTGGGTAAGTTCTGATTTCGGCTTCAGCAGGAGCGAGGTTCCGGCAGTGGAAGCTGTTGAATGTTGCAATCTTACTGCATGGAAAGGTGAGCGCGTTTCGGCTCAGATCCTCCTTTGGAGCGGTGATGCAAAAGACGGAGTCGAGTGCCAGATCAGTGATTTCAAGGCTGGTGATGCCGTCCTTCCTGCAACTGTAGCTCAGGCTCGTTTTGTCCGCTATACCCTCGCTGACCCGCAGCTTTATAAATTCAAGAAGGGCAGAGAACCGGTGCTCGCACCTGATATGCTCGACTCTCTTTCACGCTTTGACATGCCTGCTCGTTCGGTCCGTCCTGTATGGGTGACCATCGATGTTCCTCAGGATGCCGAGGCTGGTGTCTATAAGGCAGAGGTGACTGTCAAGCATAATGGAAGGGGCAAGGTTACGCTTCCGCTTGTGCTCGATGTTGTAAACCATGTGCTTGCTGAGCCTGCTGAGTGGGATTATCATCTTGACTTGTGGCAGCACCCTACATCCGTGGCACGTGCACATGGACTGAAGGTTTGGAGCGATGAGCATTTCGAGGCATTGAAGCCTGTGATGACAAGACTCGCCGAGGCTGGTCAGAAGGTTATTACAGCGACCTTGAACAAGGATCCATGGAACCATCAGTGCTACGATGGATATGAGTCTATGATCGTATGGACCAAGCATAAGGATGGATCATGGAGCTATGACTACAAGGTCTTTGACCGTTGGGTGCAGCTGATGCTTGATCTCGGCATTGACAGGGAAATCAACTGTTATTCTATGGTTCCTTGGAACTGCGAGCTCGAGTATTTTGATGAGGCAGAGGGTAAGGTGGTTACAGTAAAGGCTGAGCCGGGCACTCCGATCTTCCCTAAGATCTGGGCTCCGTTCCTTAAGGATTTCAGAAAGCATCTCGAGGAGAAGGGTTGGCTTTCATTCACCAACATCGCAATGGACGAGAGAACTCCAGAGGCTATGGCTGCTGCAGCCAAGGTGCTGACTTACAATGCTCCGGAGATGGGATTTGCTCTTGCTGACAACCACAAGTCATACAAGAAGTTCACTATGATGAAGGATGTCTGCGTGGCAATACATCACAGCATCGTAAGCCCGGAGGATATCGCGATGAGACGTGCCAACGGCCAGTATACAACATTCTATGTATGCTGCTCGCCTAGCTATCCTAACACATTCACTACATCATACCACTATGAGGCGGAGATCCTCGGATGGTATAATATCGCTCATGACTATGACGGTATGCTCAGATGGGCTTACAACTCATGGGCTGAGGACCCTCAGTACGACTCACGTTACGGCAACTGGATGAGTGGTGACACATACTTCGTATATCCGTATAACCGCTCTTCAATCCGTTTCGAGAAGCTCAGAGACGGTATCGAGGTTGCGGAGAAGATCCGCCAGCTTCGCAGAGAGGGTGTGGATGTAAGCGAAGTTGATGCAGTCCTTGAGAAGATCAGGGCTACCGATGCTCATGATCCTGAGCAGCCTTGGGATGAAATCATCGTAGAGGCCCGTATGGCGCTTGACAAAGTTTCGCGTAAGTAATCGCATTATAATTCACGACTTATTGCTATATTTGCAGGCTGTAGCTTGCAGATATAGCAATTGTTGTTTCTAGCGGAGGCTCATTCAGATGGCAGAGTATAGAATAAGGGAGGTCGAAAGCAGACGTGACCTCATGAAGTTCATAAAATTCCCGGATGCCCTGTATAAGGGTTGCGGTCAGTATGTGCCTGCGCTTCATAGAGGTCAGGCAAAGACTCTGATGCATTCCGCTGCCCTTGCCCATTGTGAAAGAAAGATGTGGATAGTGGAGGATGGCGATAAGGTTGTGGGCCGAATCTGCGGTATGATCAACAGGCGTTACAACGAGCGTTACGGCACGAAGAGGGCGCGCTTCGGCTGGTTCGATATGATAAATGATGTCGAGGTAGCACGTCTTCTTATAGATACGGCCGAGGCATGGGCAAAGGAAAGGGGAATGACGGAGATTCACGGTCCTCTCCAGTTCAATACCTTCGGACGTCAGGGCATGCTGATGGAAGGCTTCGATAAGGTGGCGCCGTTTTCATGTCTTTATAACTACAGCTATTATGGTGAGCTGATGGAGCAGCTCGGCTTCGAGAAGGAGTGTGACTGGCTGCAGTACAGGATGGCGGCTGACCAGCAGGTGCCGGAGAAGATGCAGAACATCGCCAGGAGGCTGATGGAAAGGTACAAGCTGCGTGTGGCAGACTTCGACAGATTGAAGAAGGATCCGGAAAATCTCCGCAAGTTCTTCAAGATGTACAATGAAAGCTTCGACGGCCGTGTGCACAATTTCATCCCCTTCACACAGGCGGAGATAGATGAGGAGATCAAGGAGATAGGAAGTCAGCTGGATGCGAGGTTGTGCTGCGTGCTCATGGATGAGGATGATGAGGTTGCGGCGTTCGGAATCTCGACCCCGTGGCTGTCGGAGGCGATGAAGAAGGCAAAAGGCAGTCTGTTCCCGTTCGGATGGTACCATGCACTGAAGGCAAAGAATGATTTCGAGACTCTCGATCTCATGCTTAACGGCGCGGCACCGAAATGGCAGAATACCGGAATATCGGCCGTTTTCCATTGCGTAATGGCGGAGCAGTACCGCAAGTGCGGTGCAAAATGGGCGGTGGCCAATCCCCAGATAGAGACAAACAATGCAGTAAATGTCTGGGATAAATATGACAACAAGGAGCTGTGGCTCCGTCGTCGTTGCTGGATAAAGAAAATAAAATAGTACGATATATGGCAGATAATTCACTTTTGGAGAAGGTTTTGGGCCTTCAGGAGAAATTCGATTCATTGCAGGAGCAGCTTTCTGATCCTGAGGTGATTTCGGATATGAAGAAATTCGTTCAGCTCAACAAGGAGTACAAGGAGCTGATGCCTATCCTTGAGGCAGGTAATGAGTTCAAGAAGATTCTTGAGAACTATGAGATGGCTAAGGAGATTCTCGCTACCGAGAAGGATGAGGACCTTAGGGAAATGGCAAAGGAGGAAATCGCTGAGATTGAGCCTACTCTTCCTGAGTGGGAGGAGAAGATCAAGCTCCTGCTTATCCCTGCCGATCCTCAGGACAGCAAGAATGCCATCCTTGAGATCCGTGGCGGTTCAGGTGGAGATGAGGCTGCGATTTTTGCAGGAGACCTTTTCCGTATGTATTCGAAATATATCGAGACACGCGGATGGAGACTTGAGATTACCAATCAGGCCGAAGGTGCTGCAGGCGGTTTCAAGGAAATTGTGTGCAAGGTATCTGGTGAGGGCGTATATGGCGTGCTTAAGTATGAGTCCGGCGTACACCGTGTGCAGCGCGTGCCTCAGACAGAAACACAGGGACGTGTACATACTTCGGCTGCTTCAGTAGCAGTGCTTCCGGAGGCTGATGAATTCGATATCGAATTGAATATGAACGATATCCGCAAGGATACATTCTGTTCGTCAGGTCCGGGAGGACAGTCGGTGAACACAACTTATTCCGCTATCCGTCTTACCCACATTCCTTCAGGACTCGTAGTTCAGTGCCAGGACGAGAAGTCGCAGCTCAAGAACTTCGACAAGGCTCTCGCCGAGCTCCGTACCCGTCTCTATAACCTCGAGTATGAGAAGTATCTCGCTGAGATTTCAGCTAAGAGAAAGACCATGGTAGCAGGTGGTGACCGTTCGGCTAAGATCCGTACCTACAATTACCCTCAGTCACGTGTGACCGATCACCGTATCAATTACACCATGTATAACCTTCCTGTATTCATGGACGGAGCTATCCAGGACGTGCTTGACCAGCTCCAGATCGCCGAGAACGCCGAGCGTCTCAAGGCTGCAGAATAAGCTTCTACGGGAATCAGTTCCCGTAGAGCTCTTTAAGTGACTTTATTCCGGCAGGAACAATATCAGGATCGCTGATGGTAGCTTCTATCAGGCGGTCCTGATTCTGTAATATGTTGTTTTCGATGAATCCGATCTGGAGATCTACTGTCCTGTCCATGGCTCCGGCAACCTCATGTCCGTTGTCAAGGAAGTGGTACATGTTGTAGTTGAAACCGAATTTCCTGAATCTTTCTATCAGTTTTCCGCCGCCGAAGAAACCGAGCTTGAAGAGCTTTATCTGCTTGTAAGGCACTACTTTGTCCGCTGTTCCGTGGAGCATGAGGGTAGGACATGGCTCAGTCTTGTAGTCAACCTTTCCCTCCCTTGAAAGAATCGCTCCCGCGAAAGACATCACTCCTGCATATTTGAAGTCTGCAGGGAGGACCTGGGCCCATGAGGTCCTGTTGGCGCGCTCATATTCAGCCTGCATCACGGAAATAGCTCCTGCTGATGAGCCGCTGATGACAAGATTCGCAGGGTCAACTCCGAGCTGTTCCGCATTTTCTATGATGAAGTTTGTGGCGCTGAAAAGGTCCTCCACCGCCATATGGATAGCCTTGTCAAGTATATTTACCTGGGCCACGCCGACCTTGTTGCTGCCCTTCAGACCAAGACGGTAGTCGATGGAGATGATCCTGTATCCGTTTGCGGTCATCTGGCTGAACCAGCTGTGGTAGTCCTTGTTGTCTCTTGTGCCGCGGATGAAACCGCCTCCGAACATGAAGATGACAGTTGGTTTCTGTTTACCCTGGAATGTGGTCTGGCTGCCTCTCTTCGGGTTATATACATCCATGAAAAGCTCGCATGTGTCCCTCTGGACAAACATATATGTGCCGTCTGGTTCTATGGACTGGGCCGAACTTCTTTCTGTGTTGAAAGTGAAGACTGCAAGCGCAGCTACAACGGTGATGATGATCTTTTTCATTGTTATTCGTCTTTGTCGTCTGTGATTAATCTTTCTGATGGGATGAGCCTCCTGATGGCCTTGAAGCGTCTGAAGAAGCGGAAGGCTATTACTCTGACAGCTGTGTAGCATGGTATCGCTGCAATCATGGCGAATGGTCCTCCGATGTGTCCTACGATAAGCAGGACAATGAATATCTCAAGAGGCTTGGCCTTGATGCTGGTAGAGTATATGAGAGGCTGATACAGGAAATTGTCTATCAGCTGCGTGAAGCAGAAGATAGCTATAAGTATGATGGAGAATGTCCAGAAACTGACGTCCAGTCCGAGAGGGATTACGCTGCTGTATTTCAGGATAAGGCCCAGCAGGGTTCCAATTACGCCTCCCAGCAGCGGACCTACGTACGGAATGATGTTCAGTATGCCGGTCATGAATGCGATTCCGAGTGCAGCGTTGATTCCGAGTCTTGCTATAAGCCAGAGGCCAAGGAAATTGATCAGGGCCACTCCTGTGACCTCAATCATGACGCCGATGAAGTATCTGGAAAGCAGGTATCCTATGTCCGAGATGGCTGCGGCTGCATTCTTCTCATGTCTGTCAGGGACGAGAGCGGTTATGATGTTTGTGAATGTGTCGTCATCCTTGATGAAGAAGAAGCCTATGAACACTACGGAGAACAGTCCTACGCCGAAGCTTGAGAGGAATGATGTCGCTGAGCCTATGATGGACGATACATTCGATACGTCGAAGAGTTTGTTGAGCTCTGCGAACATGGCTGTCTGTATGCTGAAGTCAGGTCCCAGGCTTGGGAAGGTGCTGCGCAGAGTTTCGTTGAGATTGGCAAGAGGGACGGCTATCTGTCCGGCTGCGCGTTCTATGCTGCTGAGTGATATGCCCTTGATTATGCCGCTGATGATAGGAATGATCATGGTTATGACTGACATCAGCAGGGCTACAATTACCAGAAGCGTGAATGCGGCAAGGAACCAGTCAGGCAGACGCTTCCCCTTGATCTGTATCTTCTGCAGTAGTTTCATCACCGGCTTGGCGATGAGCGAAACGACCACTGCTGCAAGTATGTAGATGATCACGCTGCGGAAGTACCAGCATATCGCAGCTATGATGCCTATACCCGCCGCCATCAGTATGTACTTCGCCAGCTTGTCCGTATATCTTTCTTTCTGTTCCATGTTACGTAAGCTTATGCAGATACTACAAAGATATGTTTTTATTTTGTTTCTTATGATACGGCCTCAGCTATTTCTTCCGGTCTTTCCACCAGAAGCCAAGGATTGTGCCTCATAAGTTCATTTTCTGTTCTGAATCCCCATTTCACGCCTATTGTCCTTACTCCGGCGTTTGCTCCTGTCATCATGTCCACATCGCTGTCGCCGCAGTACACGACCTCATCAAGACCTATGCCCGGAACTCCTTCCATCGCTTCATGTACGATGGCCGGATCTGGCTTGATGGGCTTTCCTTCCCTCTGCCCCAATATGCGTACGAAGTCGAAGTCGCCGAAGAATCTCTCTATCAGCGCTTCTGTGCCGGCCTGAAATTTATTTGAGGCCACCGCGAGGGCTATGCCTTTGGATTTCAGGCTTTCAAGCATGGGAATTATGCCTTCGTAGGGCTTCGTGAGGTCAGCGCTGTGAGCATTGTAGTACGGCAGGAATTTGCTTCTCATCTTCTCCACCATTTCGTCCGTCTTCATCCCCTCTGGCAGCGCGCCGCGGAAGAGGTTGCTGATTCCTCGTCCCACGAGCATGTAATATTCGTCGCGTTTCCTGATGGGACATCCGCACTGCTCGAGAGCATGGTTGCATGCTGCAGCCAGGTCGTCTATGGTATCCAGAAGAGTACCGTCTAGGTCAAATATGATAAGTCTGGTATTCATAAGCATTCATAATTCTACAGCAAAAATACAAAAATGAGAAATCTGATTGCATGGAAGACGAAATATTATACTATATTTGTTAAATTGTAAGAACAAATATATGAATATAAGAACATTTCTTGCTTCAGCAGCACTCGTGCTCATGTCCGCAGGCTGCGCGGGTACAGACAGGACGCCGGTCAATGAAATGCGCCCGCCTGCTGTGCCGCTGGTTACCGTAGATCCGTATTTTTCAATATGGTCCTTTGCTGATAAGCTTAATGAAAGACCGACAGTCCATTGGACAGGTCATGAACATCCTTTGATTGCCGTGGTCAGAGTGGACGGCGTTTCTTACAGGGTAATGGGCGTGGAATCGCCCAGATATGAGCAGGTCGTTCCTACCGGTGAGATGGAAGCGTGGGCAGGAAGATATCTTATAGACAAGGAGCCTGGAGGTAATTGGACCGCTCCGGATTATAATCATTCCGCATGGAATGTAGGTCAAGGCGCATTCGGTACTTCGGATGTGGGCTTTGCCAGGACCGCGTGGGGAGAGAACCTTTCGGATATCTGGGTCAGAAGAGAGTTCGAGCTTCCGGAGGACTTCGCTTCATCAAAAGCTCCGCTGCTGCTCGAGTATTCACATGATGACAGTTTCGAACTTTATATCAACGGAACAAGGGTCGCAGGTTTCCCGGGAAATGCACATAATGTCAATGTGCGCAGGCCTCTGCGTCGCGATGCGCTGGCACTCCTGAAGCCTGGCAGGAATGTCATGGCCGCGCATTGCAGAAATACAGGCGGCGGTGCAGTGATAGATTTCGGTATCATCAGGAGAAATGACGACAGGAGACTGGTCACAGCTGCGGAGCAGAAGTCCGTGAATGTGCTTCCGACCAGAACAATATACGAGCTGACCTGCGGACCTGTAGACCTGGAGCTGAGCTTTGCCGCTCCTCTGTTCATGGAGGACCTCGATCTGCTTTCCCGCCCTGTCAACTATCTGACCTATAAGGTGAAATCCAATGACGGAGCACAGCATGACGTGCAGATATATCTTGAGGGCACGCCGAAGCTGGCTGTGGATACGGGAGCGCCGGCTGTAAAGACGGAAACAGGCTCCGCTGATGGAATCGATTATGTCAGGACGGGTACGGTGGAGCAGAATGTGCTCGGACGCAAGGGTGACAATGTGCGTATAGACTGGGGCCATTTCTATATCGCAGTGCCATCCGGCAAGGGAAATCTCGCAATAGCGGATTATTATGCAGCAAAGGAGCAGTTCGTGAAAGACGGAAAGGTGACATCTGCTGGATCCGTGGTCGAAACGGAGAATTTCCTTCGTGACAATCTGTCCCTGGTATATTGCAATGACCTTGGAAAGGTGGGAAGCAAGCCTGTTGATGATTATGTAATGCTGGCCTATGATGATGTTAAGTCAATACGCTACTTCAATCAGGATCTCTATCCATATTGGAACCGCAAGGGTGATAAGGACATCTTCGATGAACTCGCCGACGCGGCTTCCGAGTATGCCGGACTTCTCAGAAAATGTGAAAAGTTTGACAGGAAGATGATGGACGAGGCTGCTGAGGCCGGTGGATGGAAGTATGCGGAACTTCTCGCGCTGGCATACCGTCAGGCCATAACAGCCCACAAGCTGGTCGAGGCTCCGGACGGTGACCTGCTCTTCCTTTCGAAGGAGAATTTCTCTAACGGATCGATAGGAACAGTGGATGTTACATATCCTTCTGCCCCTCTCTTCCTTCTGTACAATCCTGAGCTCTGCAAGGGCCTGCTCAATCATATTTTCTATTACAGCGAGAGCGGAAAGTGGACCAAGCCGTTTGCTGCCCATGATGTCGGAACATATCCTCATGCGAACGGACAGACCTATGGCGGTGACATGCCTGTGGAGGAATGCGGAAACATGGTTATCCTGACTGCAGCCATTGCAGCTGTCGAAGGGAATGCTGAATATGCAGCCGAGCATAAGGAGGTTCTCAAGATTTGGACCGACTATCTCGTCGAATATGGTCTGGACCCTGAGAATCAGCTTTGTACAGACGATTTTGCCGGCCATTTCGCGCATAATGCGAACCTTTCTGTAAAGGCTATTCTCGGTGTAGCGTCTTACGCGAAGATTGCAGGAATGCTTGGTGACAAGGAAGACTCTGAGACATATTTCGCCATGGCGCGTGAGATGGCTTCGGCGTGGAAGGAAATGGCATTTGACGGAGACCATTACAAGCTTACATTCGATAAGCCTGGCACATGGAGCCAGAAGTATAATCTTGTATGGGACAGACTTCTCGGCCTGAATGTATTCGATCCGTCGATCACTCAGACAGAGATCGCATGGTATCTCGAGCATCAGAACGAATACGGTCTGCCTCTTGACAGCAGAAGGGAGTACACCAAGACTGACTGGATCCTCTGGACTGCGACTCTTGTTGATGACAGGACGGTATTTGATGCTCTTGTAAATCCGGTATGGAACTATTATAACGAGACTGTCGACAGAGTGCCTATGTCTGATTGGGTCGACACTATCGACCGTACCCATGAGGCTTTCCAGGCACGTTCGGTAGTAGGTGGTCTCTGGATCAAGATGTTGGCAGAAGAACTTTTGTAACATGAAGAATATATTCAGATTCATATTGGCGGCCTCCCTTTGTTTAGCGTCCGCCTCTGCTTCAGCGCAGGAAAAGGCTGCCTATGTGCAGGATAAGGACAACTGCTGGGCTATAGATATGACGGTCCTTACGGTTGAGGGAAAACATTATGCAGTCTGGTCGGGATGGGACAAGTATTATGAACATGCCGAAGCTCCTATGCAGTGGCTCTACATCGCACCGATGACCTTCCATAAAGAAAAGCCTTACGTGCGTCTTGGTGAGAGAGCGCTGCTCAGTTCCCCTGAGCTCCCTTTCGAGATGAAGGTGGACGAACATATATCCTTGCTCGAAGGCCCGTCGGCGCTGTATCACGGTGATGACGTGTTCATCCTTTATTCATGCCGAGGCTCTTGGACCGTCAATTATAAGATGGGACAGCTTCGCCTGAAAAAGGGATGCGATCCTATGGATCCGGCAAGCTGGATGAAGAAGGAATGCCCTGTCTTTGAGGGACTTTACAAGGAAGATAATGCGGGCTATCTCGTAGGTGGAGTGGGTCATGCAAGCTTTACGAAGTCTCCGGATGACAAGGAATATTGGATTCATTATCATTCCATGAAGGCAGACGGTAAGGGCTGGGCCGACAGGTATGCCTATATCCAGAAGTTTACATTTGACAAGGATGGAAATCCGGTCTTCGGTCTTCCTGCGGACCCGTCAGTGCCGATGGAGCGTCCTTCGGGTGAGGTCAAGGCCGAGAAGCGAGGCGGGGTTAAGAAGCCTTCGAAGACATTCATGAATCCGGTCTATAAGGGAGCGGATCCGTGGGTCTTCAAACATGAAGGCAAGTATTATATGTGCAAGAGTCATAGAGGAGGTATCGCTGTGTCGGAGTCTGATTGCCTTTCTGATTTCTTCAAGGGCCTGCGTATGGGTGAGGCCATGAAGATGGTATGGAGGGCTTCAGGAGATGACCGCGACTGGAATGCCCGTCAGGTCTGGGCTCCGGAGATTCATTGTGTGGACGGAGTATGGTACATATTCTATGCGGCCGGCAGACAGCATGGAGGACCGTTCTGGGAACAGAGGGCTGGCGTGCTGGTATCGTTCGACGGACCTTTCGGGCCGTATGTGGAACATGATGACAAGCCTTTGTTTACGGGCGGAAGATAAAAAAATGCTATCTTTGTAGGAGTTAAAAGATAAGCTTTATGACTCCTTTTCTGAAACAGGTGGCAGACCATTATTACGGTGTCGGGGAGATGAGCAGGAAATGCTTCATCTTCCCGAACCGTCGTTCTATGGTATTCTTCCGGAAGTGGCTTGCCGCAAGGGTGGCTGAAGCCTCTCGCCAGGGGGATGCAAAGCCCATGATAGCACCGCAGATGCTGACCATCAATGACTATTTCCATAAGGTCAGCGGGCTGCATTCCGTCGACAGGGTGGCGCTTCTGATAGAACTCTACGAATGCTACCGCGCGATATATCCCAAGGCGGAATCTCTCGATGACTTCGTCTTCTGGGGGGATGTCATACTTGCTGATTTCAACGACCTTGACAAATATATGGCGGATCCGAGGCAGCTCTTTGCCAATGTCGCGGATTTCAAGGCCATACAGGATACATATTCATATCTGAGCGATGCGCAGCGTGAGGCCATAGATGCCTTTGTGTCGCACTTCAGCGACCGTAACGGCAGACTGACCGTGAACCTCGACTCCGAAAATCCCAATGTAAAGGAAAAGTTCCTGCAGATATGGAACCTGCTTTACCCCATGTACTGCAGTTTCAACGAGAGACTTGCGGCAAAGGATATCTCCTACGAGGGCATGGCCTACAGGCGTCTGGCTGAATCCTTGTCGGACAAGTCGATAGAGGATGTTCTGGAGGGTATCTTCCCGGAAGATACCGTCTTTGTCTTTGTCGGTCTCAATGCCCTGAATGAATGTGAGAAGACCCTGCTGCGCCGTCTTCGCGATGCGGGGCGTGCGGAATTCTGCTGGGACTGGTCCGGCAGCATGATCAAGGACAGGAACAACAGGTCGTCATTCTTCATGGCCGATAACTGCAGGGAATTCCCTCCTGCTTTCGTTCTGTCTGAAGACGGGGTGGGAAAAGCTTCCTTCAATGTGCTCAGTGTGCCTTCTTCGTACGGCCAGGTGAAGCATGTGGCGTCCATTCTCGACAGAATGGGGTACAGCGGCGGAAGCGGAAGCGATACTGCCATAATACTGCCTGACGAGGGCCTTCTCATGCCTTTGCTCAATTCCATACCGGAGGATATACAGGATATAAATGTGACCATGGGCTACCCTGTCACTGCAGGAGAACTTTATGTGCTTATGTCAGATATAGCTGCCATGCAGCTGCATCTTCGCAGCAAGGGAGGTGCCTGGCATTATTATCATAAACAGGTATGGGACATCCTCTCGTCGGGAATCTTCCGCAGGCTGACGGAGGCTCCGGGAATGGAGGACTGCCGCGAACGTTTGTCGAAGATAAAGCAGGAGGGAAAATATTACATACCTCAGGAAGATCTTTCGGGGTCCGCCCTGTTCGATATGGTGTTCCGCCCGGTGGCATGCGATCTGTCGTCTGCTTCCCGGACTCAGACCGATGCCCTCGCTTCATATCTGCAGGAGACTGTGGCTTTCCTGGCGGCAGCTCTTTCTGATGATGTGGATATGGCCATCGAGGTCGAGTTCGCGAGGAAGTACTACAGCAGCATCAATTCCCTGAGGGCGAAAAGGCTGGAGATCATGCCGGCGACGCTGATCAGACTGATCGAGTCCATGATGTCAGGGGCTACCATCCCGTTCAAGGGCGAGCCTCTCAAGGGCCTGCAGATAATGGGACCTCTCGAGACCAGAGCCCTGGACTTCCGTAATGTGATGGTACTTTCATGCAACGAAGGAATGTTCCCGCGTAGGAATGTAAGTTCATCTTTCATCCCGCCCGAGCTGCGAAAGGCCTTCAGGCTTCCTACCTACGAGTATCAGGATGCCGTATGGGCCTATTATTTCTACAGGCTGGTCTCGCGTGCGGAAAACGTCTGGATGGTATATGACTCCAGGACTGAAGGTCTGAAGAGGGGAGAAGAAAGCCGCTATATCAAGCAGCTCAGGTACCATTTCGAAGCGGATGTGAAATTCCATGTCGCAGGAGCGGGACTGGCTTCCGTTTCGGAATCTGACGGAGACCTTGCCAAGACGGACGCAATGATGGACAGAATCAATACCATGACTTATTCGGCGTCGGCTCTCCAGAATTATGTCATCTGCCCTATGAAGTTCTGCTATACCTCGGTGCTCCAGCTGAAGAAGGACGAAGATGTGGCGGAGTCTCTGGACAATGCAATGATAGGAAATGTCTATCATAATACGATGTGGGCCCTGTACTATGGAGAAGATGCCATGGCCTCGGACGGACCTTTCGAGAAGCTCCAGAGCCATAATGATGTGGGGATGAAGCATGTATCAAGGGATTACCTTTCTTCATGGCTCGAGAGGGAGGATGAGATAAAGGCAAAAGTAATGTCGTTGATGAGGGCGGAACTCAATGCGGATGAGATTGCCGGCAGGGACCTGGTGGTGCAGAGAGTGATAGTCAGATATGTAATCGAGACCCTGAAGAAGGATATCGCAGTTCTGGATGCACATTCGGTTTCTTCGTTCGATATTTACGGCCTTGAAAAAAAGGTTGCGACCGATATACATGGCGTGCGATTCTTCGGAGTCATAGACAGGATGGACAGCGTGCTGCCCGGCCTGCTCAGGCTCGTGGATTACAAGAGCGGTGCGGATGAACCTAAGGTCATAGCTGTCAGCGACGGAAGTGCTGAGACTGCAGTCAGCAGGATATTCGATGCTCCGTACAAGACCCGTAAGGACAATAAGGCCGCCCTGCAGTTCTACATCTACGACAGGATGGTTCATGAAGCGGGACTGGCGGAAGGAATGCAGATATGCAACTGCATGTACTCTACTTCGGATCTCTTCCGAAACAGACCGGAAGCCTATCTTCTCAGTGAAAGGTTCGCGCAGCTGATGGATGAGAGACTCGAAGCCATGCTGGATGAAATCCGCGACCGAAGCATGCCGTTCCGCAGGACGGAGGAGACCGATGCTTGTACATATTGTGATTTCAGGATGATCTGTGGAAGATAGGAGGTGCATATGATTGAGATTTTGAAGGCTTCGGCCGGTTCGGGCAAGACCTGGAATCTGGCGAGATATTACATAAGGCTGATGCTTGAGAGCAAGGATCCTTTCTCATACAGGCATATACTCGCTGTCACTTTTACCAACAAGGCGACAGATGAAATGAAGGACAGGATACTGAAGGAACTTCATATCCTTGCGAAGCATCCGGCCGGTTCGGATTATTACGGTGATTTCGTGCCTGCGCTTTTCCCTGATGCCAGGGCTCTTGCAGAGGCGTCCGAGACCCTTCTGTGCAACATTCTGCATGATTACAGCGCATTTGCCGTCAGTACCATAGACAGATTCTTCCAGCAGACCCTGAGGGCTTTCGCACGCGAGATAGGCCAGTTCTCCTCATATGCTGTCGAACTTGACAAGAACTCTCTGGTCAAGGAAAGCGTGGACAGGCTTCTGGATTCGCTGACGGACAACAGCGAGCATTCCCGTTCCCTCGAGTGGATGACAAGGAAGACTCTGGCCCAGCTGGAGGACGGAGAGGGCTATAAGCTGGATTATACGCTCAAGAGGATCGCTGACCGTTTCAATTCGGAAGAGTTCCGCATTGCTGTCGAAAAGGCCGGGATAGAGGAGAAGACCCTGTATTCCGACGAGCGCCTCAATAAGCTTGACGCAGGCTGTGACAAGATATGTGAAAGTTTTGCCGGCAGCGTGGCTTCTGCGGCGGAACTTGTGTTTTCGATGTTTGATATGGCGGGGCTGAAGCCAGTTGATACCAGCTCGTCATTTATGGAAAAGACAATGCGCAAGTATCTGTCTTTCAATAAGGGAGCTCTTATACCTGTACCAACGGAAGCTTTCAGGAGGAAGGCTGCTGATGTCACTGCATGGTTTCCGAAGGCAAAGAAATATATGGAGGGTCTTGTGACTCCTGAACTGGAAAGTGCAGTCGCTGATTTCCTGGATCTTTTCGGTCTGGAATACAAGGTGTACAATACAGCCCTGCTGCTTAAGCGTCAGGTCTATGGCTTTGCTGTCGCCAATGATCTTTATGCAAATTATCAGGCCCTGCTCAAGGAAAAGAATGTCCTTACCATAGACCAGACAAATACGATTCTGAAGAATATCATAGACGGCTCGGATACTCCGTTCGTATATGAAAAGCTGGGTGTGCGATATGACCATTTCCTGCTCGATGAATTCCAGGATACTTCCATGGTACAGTGGGAGAATTTCAGGCCGCTGATAGACAACAGCCGTTCGGAAAACTATGATAATCTCATAGTCGGAGACGTCAAGCAGAGCATTTACCGTTGGCGTCATTCGGATTGGGAACTGCTTGAACATCAAGTCCAGGACGACTTCAAGGGCTACACGGAAGTCAGAGCCCTGGATACCAATTTCAGAAGTGCCGAAGGAATCGTTGAGTTCAATAACGTCTATTTCGCAGAGGCTGCCAGGTATCTGGATGAAAGGACAGGAACTGACAGTCATGTGATAGCTTCAATCTATTCCGATGTAAGGCAGAAGGCCCATAAGAAGGATGCCGGAATGGTTGAGGTGGCTTTCTGCAGCGAAGATTCCTTCTGTCCGAGGATACTCGAGGCTGTGAAGGCAGCAGTTGAAAAAGGCTTCAGACTCGGCGAGATCACGATTCTGGTAAGGCTTAACAAGGAGGGCGGTGAAATAGCAAGATATCTCATAGAAAACGGCATCCCTGTCGTTTCCGATGACTCTCTGAGGGTGGCATCCGCGCTTACCGTACGCCGTCTCGTTTCGCTTCTTGCCGGTATCGAGAACCCGCAGGACAGAATGGCCCGCCATCTCGCTTCATCCTTAGGTATCAGCGTCCCGGACAGCTGGCATTCTCTTCTCGACCTCTGCGAGGAACTGCTCAGAAGACTCGCTGAATCCGACAGGGAGACCTTCGATGCAGAAGCACTATATGTGCAGTCCTTCATGGATATATTACTCGATCATGTCGCGGCTGAAGGAAACGGCCTCAGAGCCTTCCTTAAGAAATGGGCGGATGACAAGACGAATATAAGCTCTCCTGAATCGGATGACTCGGTGCGTATAATGACTGTGCATAAGTCGAAGGGACTCGATTTTCCATATGTGATCTTCCCTTCCATGCACTCGGTGGAATTCTACTCCTTCGACAACAGATGGTCGCGACCTGACGTGGACGGTACTCAGCTGGAAGATGTGGCTGACGGCATATATGATGTATGCCTTTCCGGAAAAAGTGCGGATACCCTGTTCGAGAAACGGTACAGGGAGGAAATGCTCATGCAGTATATCGACAATATCAACGTGATGTATGTGGCCTTGACAAGGGCCTCATCGGCCATGAGCCTGATCTCTCCTATGCCGGGAGGCGGCGAAGTGACGGGCTTTGCAGGCTGGACCAGAGACTTCATGGAAAGCTCGTATATGAATATGGGCTTTGATAGGGAAGATCTTGAGGATGAGGGTGTTGTATATCGTAAAGGTGCATTGGTGCCGCCGGCACGGAAGGAAAGCGCTGACATAGAGCAGATCCCTACAATATTCTGTTCATGGCCCCTGAATCCGGAAACGTCGCTTGACCCGGAGGAAGATGTGCGTGAGAGGGGAAGGCTCAAGTTCTCGGCGGATGCAATAGATTTCTTCTCGAAGGATGGCGTGGCAGGTACCTCTGCGTCCAACAGGGTGAGGGGAGTGGTGCTGCATGACATATTGTCCCGCGTAGTGCTTCCGGAAGACCTTGAAAAGGCCGTAAGGCAGTCGGTGCTCGAGGGTGACCTGGCTGAGGAGGAAGGCCGTGCGGCCTTTGAACTGCTCTCTGCAAGGATAGAGGAAGTGCGCGACCGGGGCTGGTTCCCTTCGAGGAGGGAGGCGGTGATGAATGAAGTCTCTCTGATCGATACCGACGGAAACATTTACCGTCCCGACAGGGTGATAGTCGATGGCGGCAAGGTCGTTATCGTCGATTATAAGTTCGGAGAGCACGACGGACGTTATCTCAGGCAGGTCAGAAGGTATGCGGACATATGGAGACGCATGGGCTGGGATGATGTATCTGCAGTATTATGGTATGTGCAGCACGGAGATATTGTGCAAGCATAAGCATGTGACGAAAATTATTTGTATATTTGCCTGTTAATACTTGAATTATGGAGAACAATATAGATAACTGCAAATTGCTTTATAATACCGAGAGGGTCAAGCTCTGGATGCCCGAGTATGGAAGGAATGTGCAGAAGATGGTGGATTATCTCAAGACGATAGAGGACAGGGAGAAAAGGAACGAACAGGCCAAGGCCATCGTCAAGGTCATGGCCATCCTCAATCCTCAGGTGCATATCCAGGAAAACTGGGAGCAGAAGCTCTGGGACCATCTTCATATCATTTCAGGCTTCGATCTGGATGTGGATTCGCCGTATCCTATGCCGTCAATGGAGAATTTCTACCAGCGTCCGGAGGTGGTTCCCATCAAGAAGAGACCTATCAAGGCCAATCATTACGGCCGCAACATAGAAAGCATCATAGACCTGATTGCAGAACGTGAGGACGGAGAAGAGAAGACTGCAATGATACGTCAGCTTGCAATCTACATGAGGCAGCAGTATCTCATATGGAACAAGGATACGGTTTCCGACCAGACAATATTCCAGGATATCGAGAAGCTTTCTGATTACCGCATAAAGGTGCCGGAAGGACTTCAGCTCAATAAGGTTTCCAATGATATGAATTATTCGAGACCTAGCCTGAATCCGGGCAAGTCCGGCAGAAGCCAGAACCAGAGGCAGAAGGGAAACAATAAGATGAGGAAACAGCGCAATAACAAATAGTCATGCCTGCAAAGAAGAAAACCAAGAATACTAAGAAGAATGAGAAGCCGATGCGCTTCTCGTTCTTGTCTGATATGAACCCTGACAAGAAGTCCAATCTTCTGAAAGTCACAGGAGTGATCGTTATGGTCTTTGCTGTGTTGACGCTCTTGTCCACAGTGTCTTATCTCTTTACCTGGATGGAGGACCAGAGTCTTCTTTCCCAGCCTGATATGATGGACAGGAATGTCGATGTCAGCAACTGGGGAGGAAAGATAGGCTACAGGTGGAGCCATTTCCTCGTTGCCGGCTGTTTCGGACTGGGAAGCTTCGCACTTATTTTTCTTATGGGAGCTGTGGCTTTCAGGCTTTTCTTCTGGCAGAGGAGCATAGGACTTCTAAAGACTACGTTCATAACTGTGAGCGGAGCCTTCGTCGCATCTCTGGTACTCGCGTATGCGTCTCTCCTGTTCGGGGCATCAACCTCGTTCGGGGGTGGTCTCGGCGGAGATGCCGGTGCTGCTGTGGTTGACGGCCTTGTCAACCTCTTCGGCATGGTCATAAGTGGCCTGGTGATTGTCGCAGTCATAATATGCTGGCTGATACTTTCCAACGGAAGATTTTCGCATTGGTTCGCGACTACCGGCGAGTTCAGGCCTTCTCCGGCAGAGCCTGAACCTGAACTTCCTTTGGAAGAGGATGATTCCGTGGATTATGAAGAGGAGACACTGGAGCCGACGATTCCGGTCGAGCCTGCGTATGTGCCTGCATATGAGCCGGAGCCGGAACCTGAGCCTGTTCCAGCGCCTTCCCCTGAGCCGGTCGCAGTTCCGGATTATAAGGACGTGCTTGCGCATTTCGGTGCCGATTTTCCTGCCGATGTGATTCCGGCAGAGCCGGTCGTTCCGGAAGGAGAGATGGAAGTAATCATGAGCGATGATTATGCTCAGGAAGTTACCGAGGACCTTCCTAGAATCGACAACAGACAGGAGCTCGAACGATATAAGTTCCCTCCTCTCGACCTTCTGAATGACTACGCCGACGGCCGTCATACTGTCAGCAAGCAGGAGCTCGAGATCAACAACAACAAGATACGCGCAACTCTCCAGAACTATAAGATCCAGGTAGAGAAGGTGACGGCGGTTGTAGGCCCTACAGTCACTCTTTACAAGATATATCCGGCTCCGGGAGTGAGGATATCGTCAATCGAGGTGCTCCATAAGGAGATAGCCATATCATTGAATACCAGGGGTGTACGCGTGGTGACCCTTTCGGATTGCGTGGGTATAGAAGTGGCAAACAGCACTCCTTCCATCGTGCCGCTCAAGTCCATGCTGAATGACGACTCCTTCAGGAACAGCAAAGCAGAACTCCCTATTGCCCTTGGATACACCATCACCCAGGAGGTGAAGACCTTCGACCTGGCTGATGCTCCGCACCTTCTGATCGCGGGTGCCACCAAGCAGGGTAAGTCGGTGGGACTTAATGTCATCATATCGTCCCTCCTTTACGCGAAGCATCCGACAGAGCTGAAGTTCGTATTCATAGACCCTAAGATGGTGGAGTTCACGGCATACAATGCCCTGCTTAAACATTATCTTGCGGTTCTTCCTATGGCGGCGAACGAGGAGGAAGAGCGTGAGAACGCAATCATCAAGCAGCCTAAGCAGGCGGAGCAGGTGCTTAACTCTCTCTGCATAGAGATGGACGAAAGATACAAGCTCCTTGCTGCAGCCGGTGTGAACGCAATCAAGGATTACAACGAGAAATACAAGGACCGCCATCTTCTTCCTCAGGACGGCCATAAGTTCCTGCCTTACCTGGTTGTCGTCATAGATGAGTATGCCGACCTTACCATGACGGGCGGAGCTAATCCGGATGCGAGGAAATGCGCGAAGAACATCAGCGACTCTATCGTACGTCTGGCCCAGAAGGGACGTGCGGCAGGTCTTCATGTAATCATCGCTACCCAGCGTCCTTCTGTCAATGTCATCACAGGCCT